>Ga0209275_10000007_pt1 | contig 60555 bp, 51 predicted proteins | sample HubBroMetageREF2_FD_188344 | JGI IMG/M metagenome (GOLD analysis project Ga0209275, IMG submission 188344) | Reference soil microbial communities from the Hubbard Brook experimental Forest, New Hampshire, USA - Hubbard Brook CCASE Soil... | ecosystem: Environmental > Terrestrial > Soil >... | reverse complement strand
CCGGCCATGACCCAACCATTGCCGCGGCTCCAGAAGATTTTTTTGCCGTTGGTTTCGCGCCGGTCGAAGTAGGTGCTGTCGCGGAAGTAGAGATGCTCGCTCGGATCGTAAAGATAGTCCGTCGTGCGCCACCAATTCTTCACCGCATAATCGAGATAGCGCTCGTCACCAGTGGCGGCGAACAGCTGCATCCAAACCGGCGGGGCCATGAACAGCGAATCGCACCAGGACCACAACTGGGTAACCTGGTCGTTAGGCTGATGGAAATCCAGACTTTCGACGTTGGGTGGCGCGGAGAGAATGGCATCGAGCCGCGACCGTAACGGTGCGATCATTTTCGGGTCGCGATAAAGAAAATAGAGACCTGCGTATGCTTGGCCGATGGCCAAATCGTCGGCATTATACAAGCGTGGTCCGGGTTTCCAGCCATTGGCCTCGCCCATCGCGAGCAGAGCGTCACGATATTTCGAGTCACCTGAGATGCCGACCAGAGCCATCATTCCCGCGTCTCCGGCGGCTTGCGTCCAGTCGGTCGTCGGGTGCAGCGAAGGATGCGCGAGCTGCCAATCCGCCACACGTTGCATTACAGAAAGAACATCCGCTGAAGTGAGTCGCCGGTTCGGAGACTTGGCTGCTGCGATTGGCAATGCGATGGCGAAGACCGCCACGGCGATTCGCCATATGCACCGGCTATAAGTGCAGATTTCCATGCAACATCCGGAAGGCGGAAATGAAAGCCTCGATTTCTACCTGGTAGCTGGCTGGAACAATTCACCGCTAGGCTGCGCCGCGTCCGATTCCGCAGAGCTAGCCATCGCGCGCCGGTGGTTCGGAGGCGCGGTGGAATCGCGCACCACGAACTCGGGTGCGATCGAAATTTCGGCAGAGTACTTCACCCGTTTCTCGATGTGATCGAGCAGCGTACGCGCCGCGATCTCACCCATCTCTTGCAGAGGTTGTCGCACGGTGGTCAGCGGAGGGCTGAGGTAGGCAGCGCTCTGAATATCATCGAAGCCCACCACTGACACATCGTGCGGCACACGCAGTCCCGCTTGCTGGAAAGCGCGGATGGCACCGATGGCGGAAATATCGTTGTAGGCAAAAAGCGCGGTAAATGGCTGCTTGCTCGCGACCAATTGCCTGGCATATGGGTAGCCCAGATTCGGCGTGGGATCGGCACCCTCGAGTTGCAGGACTAGTTCGGGACGAATGCGAATGCGCAATTCCTCAGCGATCTCGCAGATGGCATTCCAGCGCTCATCGGAGTCGGAGCTGGCCGTCGAACCCTTCATGAACGCGATCTTTTCATGGCCTAGATCGACCAGATGGTGCAAGGCCAGCGCAGCGGCACGGCGATGATCCAGAACAATATTGGTTACGCGATTAATCTTGCGATGGCCGGCAATCGCCACGGTCGGCAGAGGGGGTTGGCCGTTCAAGGCAGTATCGACGGTGATGAAACCCTCGACGCCGCGTTGTTGCAGCATATCCTCATACGTTGCGAGGAGTTTCTTGTCGTGCCGGTGGGCCACGGTAAGGAAGAAGAAGTCGTGCTTGCGAAGATAACGTTCAATTCCGCCAATCACCAGGGAACTGTAAGCGTCGCCGATTTCCACGGAGATCACTCCGATGGTGTGGCTGCGCTTCACCTTCAGAGAACGCGCGAAAAAATTTGGCTGGTAGTTCAGTTTGCGCGCCGCGGCCAGGATGCGGTCTTTGGTTTTCTGCGGGACCGAACGCGCCGCGGGAGAGTTGGTCAGCACATGGGAAACGGTGCTGGGCGTAAGGTTGACGCGTTCCGCCACGGCCTTTAGCGTGGCGGCAGGCTGCTTGGCCCGCTCTACTTTTTTCGTACGAGGTTTCATTCCAGTAACATCCTCGCGGGGCCCACGGCTGACCTGACGGTCGCTTGATTCTTATACGTTTCTGGGCCCGGATTGTATCGCAGAGAGGCGAAGACAAATCAACAAAATCCACCCATTACGATTTTCTTTTTAGAATATCGATATTTTCTATTGACAAAGATTCGATTGTGGAGCTAAATCTCCGGCATCACGGGGTAGTGTAAAACTACTAGCCGGAAACCCAGTAGAACAACGATGTTTCTTGCGCACTGGGTTGGCAAGCGGTTGGGTAGATTTGCAGCACATGTAAGTCGAGTTTTGGTTAATCAGATGGCTGTTCGCCGCGACCGCAAGCGACACGCGAAGCGGCGGAACAAGTCGAGACAGTCGCGGTGTGTTCAGAAATAGGTTCGTTGCTGCAACGAGTGCTGCCGCCGTCGATCTGGACGCTGACAAGCGCTCGTTGGACATGGGCGCAACGTGGCTATACCGGGTGGATAGCCGTTTCTGAAGGAACGGTTGATTTCAGGGTGGATGGTCAATTTCTGGGGTGGAGGATTCAATGAACGGATTATTCCGCTTCGCGCTTGCGTTTTGCCTTTTCGTGAGTGTTGCCAAACCGGTCCTTTCCCAAAGCAGAAACACCGGTGAGATCCGCGGCACGGTCGCGGATACTTCGGGAGCGGTTGTGGCAGGCGCCAGCGTTACGCTGAGCAACATTGATACGGGCGAGACGAAGGAATTCGTAACCAACCAGGACGGCATCTACGACACTGTTTCGACGCCCGCCGGAAATTATAAAATTACCATTACGGCAACCGGCTTCAAGAGAGTTGTGCTCGGCCCTTTCACTCTGAATGTCGACGTGATCACCGAGAACGCCAGCCTGGAAGTCGGCACGGTATCAGAAACTGTGATCGTGGCCGAGAACGGCGTACCTCTGCTCGACACCGAAACCAGCCACATGGGAACGGTTTTTGAAGCGCAAACGATTGGTGTGCTGCCACAAATAGGAGCCGGAATCACTGGCAACGACTGGGCTAATTTCAATATTCTGCTGCCCGGCGCTGCTGGCTCTCCTACGCAGCCCTCATCGGAAGGTAGTGGCGCTTACAATGCGGGGGATGCGGTCTCGATCAACGGAAACCTTCCTAATTACGCGAATTACCTGCAGGACGGCGGTGTAGTTCAATTGCCGGTGAGCAACAACGTGGACAACACGTTGTTCGAGGCCATTTCCGAGGTTCAAGTCACGACCTCCTCGTTTTCAGCGGAATACGGCATCGGCGGCGCCGTGTTCAATCAGATCACCAAGAGCGGAACCAACAGCTTTCACGGGTCAGCTTACGAATATTGGCAGAACACTGTGCTGAACGCCGCCCCCTATTTCCCAACTGCCAGCGGCCCGGGCGGTGCTCTTGAAGCGCAGGCGGCGCCGAAGTTTCGCTACGACGAGTATGGCGGCTCGGTCGGCGGTCCGATCATTAAGAACAAGTTATTCTTCTACTTTGTTGTCGATAAGATCTACAACAACGGGGCGACAGGTGCTTCGGTAGGAACCGTTCCAACGCTGGCCGAAATAGGCCAAGGGACCGCCCATCCGGGCGCCTTCGATTTCAGCGCCGCCGGGCTCCCGACCCTGTACGACCCCGCCAGCTGTGGAACGCCAGGTTGCGCTCGAACTTCGTTCGCGGCGGAAAACACAGGTGCGCTTGCTGGCGTTAACGCGATTCCGGCCAGCCGCATAGATCCCGTGGCATTGAAGATGCTGGGTTTTTATCCCGCGCCTAATGGTGTTCCGGGGGCACTTACAAACAACTTCTCCACCATCCTGCCAACTCCCAATCCGAATCTAAGATTTTTTGGGCGTCTTGATTATGATCTTTCGCCGAAGAATCGCGTGAGTTTCTCAATCAGCCAGAAGAACAACCCTGGCGTCAATAAAGGCGGGCCTTTTCCCTGCCCGATCAATTGCTTTTCCGGAGACATCGACGGTTACAACGCGCAGATTACCGAGACGTGGACGATCAGCCCGTCAATGGTGAACGAATTCCGCATGGCCTATACCAAGCAAGGCAACTGGTTCGTTCCCCAAACTCTGGGGTTTGATAATGCCACCTCTCTGGGCCTGCAATACGCCAAGGCGGACGTTATCCCGCAGATAAGCATTAACGGCGCTGGCCTGTGTTGTTCGCAAGTGTCCCCAGGCACGAATGCCGTATACATTGAAAACCTCTACGATCCATCGGATACGTTGACCTTGGTCAAAGGCAAGCACATCCTGCACTTCGGCGTGGAGGTATTGATGGGGCAAGGGAACACCACGCCTTGGGGGAATATTACGGCGGGCAATTTCACCTTCACAGGTAACTACACCGCTCAAAATGGCGCCGCAGCAGGGACGACAGGAGCCGGCCTCGCTGACTTCCTGCTTGGCGACGTCCAAAACTGGGGTGCGACCAATCAAGGAGTGTCCTACGCCAGGTTAAAGAGCCCGCAACTCTTTGTGCAAGATGACTTCAAGGTGCGCTCGAATTTCACCTTGAACCTCGGCTTGCGCTACGTAGCTACAACGGGATTCACCGAGATTAACAATAGCTTGGGCGGGTTCGACCCGAATATCCCGCTCGTCTGCAGCGTCGATTCAAACGGCACGCCTTGCGGTTCATTGAATGGCCAACTAGGCTCGCTGTGGTTTGCTCCCCAAGACGGCCGAAACTCGTTGCAGAAGCCGATTTACGATATTTTCCTCCCTCGTGTTGGCTTTGCGTGGTCGGTGCTGAACAATACGGTGGTTCGCGGCGGGTTCGGGATGTATTCCTATAACTTTAGCCAGGACGATTACGGCAATGGAATAGGTTTTGGGGCCCTCAACACCAGTTCTGGCAATGCCTCGGATGTGAACCAAGGAACCGGTCCGACTCCATTGGTCACTCTCTCGGCATCTGCCGCCGCGGCCGCTCCCGCTCTCAACTACGTCACGGGCTCGCCGAACGCGAAGAATGTGTCTCAATATCTTAACGTCACCTCGCCCTCCAACCAGACGTATGTGCCTTATAACGTCCCGGTGGGGCGAATCAATGAATGGCAGCTAAGCGTCGAACATCAATTCGCAAACAACTTCATGGCGTCGCTTTCCTATGTTGGCAGCCACGGAAGCAATCTGCAATTCGGAACGGACGTTAACCAAATACTCAGCCCAACCGGCATTGCGGCGAGCGTGGCCGCTGGTAAAGCCGTTCAGGCGGACCGTCCTTTTCCGGCTTGGGGACAGCTTACCGGATATAATTACAACGCACTTTCGAATTACAACGCCTTGCAGGCCGCCATCACCAAGCGTTATTCCAACGGCCTCCTCTTCAGCTTCAACTACGTCTGGTCGCATTTTCTGGATGACCAGGATTCAGGAGGATGGGGCAGCCGCGGAGGAACGCAGTATTGGCAAATCGGAAACAACCCTGGTGCAAACTACGGCAATTCGAATTTCGACATCCCACAAGCGGTCAAGGGGTATGCGTCTTACGAGCTGCCATTCGGGACGGGAAAGAGGTATGTCAGTGAGGCTAGCGCGCTGGAGAACGCCGCGATTGGCGGATGGCGGATCGCAGGAACGTTTCTCACCCAGAGCGGAAATCCGTTCACGGTCGTGAACAATACTAACCTGAACGCGACAATTACGGGCTGCGGCAACACCGGTGGCACAGCCGCCGGCGGCGACGTCTCCAACGGTTGCAACTGGTTTCCCAACGTTGTGGGCAATATCAAGGTCGCCAATCCAGGCCCCAACGAATGGTTTAACACCGCAGCTTTCGTTAATGCGTCTCCTGCCGGGGCGTTCGCGTTCGGCGATGAGGGCAGGAACATCCTGCGAGCGCCACGCCTGACAGTCTTTAATTTTTCCTTGGCTAAGGACTTTAGCTTCGGGGAACGCATTCGCCTGGAACTGCGATCAGACTGGGTCAACGTGTTTAACCATCCGAGCCTCGGCATTCCGGGCCAATCCCTCGGAGGCGCTAACTTCGGCGAGATAAACGCCGCCACGCAGAATGGTGGCGTCGCGGTGGCCCCGCGCAGCGGACAGCTTTCTGCACGCGTGACGTTCTAACAGAGACGGCTAGGAAATTTGAGGACGGCGGTCCCCCCTGCCGTCCTCATCTCTGTCTTGAGAGGAGTGAGATTTTAGAATCCGCTTCGTTCGCCGTACAATCGGCACATGATGAAACAAATGGTCGTTTTGTTGTGGGTCGTTCTCTTTGTTGCGTTGCAGCCGTCTTTCTCCCAATCGACTTCTAGCCGCCAGCAGCAGATCGAAGCTCACAACCATCAGGCTGCGGAATACTTGCACCAGAACAGACCCGATCTGGCGATTCCCGAATTTCGAGCTATTGTTGCCATCGATCCGAATAATGTGGATGCCCACGGCAATCTAGGTGCGGTGCTCTACTTTCAAGGTTCGTACGCCGGTGCGATTCCAGAGCTCCGCGCTGCGCTGAAGCTGCGGCCTAGCCTGTGGAAGATTCAAGCTCTGCTGGGAATTGCGGAGAAGCGCACGGGAGACGTCAGCGCGGCTCGCGACGACTTGGAAAAGGCATTTCCAAACGTGACTGACGAGAAGATTCGCGTAGACACCGGGATGGATTTGATCGAAATCTATTCCGGAACGGGCGACCTGGATAAAGCCGCTGCCGTGGTGACCGTGCTTCGGAATCAGGAGCCGGAGGATGAGGCGCTTCTCTACACTGCGTATCGGATTTACTCGGATCTCGCCAACGAGTCGCTGCTCAGTTTGACCGTGGTGGCGCCGAATTCCGCCCGAATGCACCAAGCCATGGCGCACGAACTGGCGAAGCAAGGACACACTGCGGAAGCGATCGAGAACTACCGGGCTGCGCTCAAGATCAATCCGCAACTGCCTGGGCTCCATTTTGAGTTGGCAGAGATGCTTCGGACGGTTTCGACACCCCAAGCCCACGACGAAGCCGAGAGCGAGTACAAGGCGGCATTAGAGGCCAATCCATTCGATGAGCAGTCTGAAATCAGGCTCGGCGATATCGCTGCTCAGAAAAACGATCTAAAGGAAGCTTTTGACCGTTACACCAGGGCCGTTCAGTTGCTGCCGGAAGACCCGGAAGCGAGCATTGGGCTTGCGAAGGTGTTGATGGCCATGGATCAGCCGCAAAAGGCGGAGCCGCTGCTGGTGCATGCCATCGCGCTGGATCCCACCAGCGCCGTGGCCCACTTCCGCCTCGGTACGGTCTATCGAGAGATGGGGCGCCCGGCAGATGCCAAACACGAAATCGAGGAATACCAAAAGTATAAGGAGATGAAGGAGAAACTTCAGGAAATTTATCACGAGATGCGTCTGGAGCGAACCACTGGCGAAACTGACGACGCAGATCCGAGAAGATAATCTGATCGCCGCCACGGCGAAGGCCATCGCGCACTTCGGCTTTGCCGGATCATTCACGCGCTGGGCCGCTGACGCGCGCACGACGAATTTCGAAGAATTATGGCGGGGACGATCTCGATGATGAAGACAATTCTTGCCGCGGCGGCGATGTTGTCGACGGCAGTTCCACTGCTCGGAACTTCGTACTACCCGGCGCGCCCTAAGGATGCGAAAGCAATTTATCTGTCGCCGGATAGTTTCCCCGTAAAGGGGGATGGAATCGCGGATGACTCCGCCGTTCTGCAGCGGGCGATCAATAAGGTTCGCGAGACGACGAACCAGGGCATTTTGTTTGTTCCAGCGGGCCGTTACCGTCTCACCAGGACGATCTACATCTGGCCCGGAATCCGGCTGATCGGTTTTGGGGCCGCTCGGCCTGCATTTGTGCTCTCTGCAAACACCCCGGGTTTTCAGCAGGGGCCTGGGTACATGCTCTTCTTCGCAGGTGGTGGGCCGAACCCGAATGCCCCTCCAGCGGATGCGAACCCGGGTACGTTTTATTCGGCGATCAGCAATATCGACATTGAGATCCAAGAGGGAAATCCGGGTGCGGTGGGCGTACGCGCCCATTATGCGCAGCATTGCTTCCTGGCTCACATGGACTTTCACATTGGCTCAGGACTTGCGGGAATTCACGATGGCGGCAACGTCGCACAGGACGTCCATTTTTATGGCGGCCAATACGGCATCTGGACTCGCAAGCCGTCCCCTGGATGGCAATTTACGGTAATCGATGCCACGTTTGACGGTCAGCGTGAAGCGGCGATCAGAGAGCGCGAAGCCGGGCTGACGCTAATTCGTCCACAATTCAAGAATGTCCCTACGGCGATTTCCATCGATGCTCAATTCTCCGACGAACTCTGGATAAAAGACGCACGCATGGAGAACATCACGGGGCCTGCGGTAATCATCAGCAATGAGTACAGCGCCCGCACCGAAATCAATATGGAAAACGTGCTCTGCCGCGGAGTTCCTGTTTTTGTGTCTTATCGCGAGAGCGGAAAGAGCGTCGCAGGTCAGTCAGCGATATATCAGGTAAAGACTTTTTCTCACGGCCTGCATTATGAGGATATTGCCGCGGTAGGCGTCATGCGCGACGTATATGACTCCACACCGCTGAACACGTTGCCAGAACCAGTCAAGTCCGACATTTTGGCCCTGCCGCCAATGGAGACGTGGATTAACATCCGCGACCTGGGTGCCGTCGGGGACGGTGTGGCGGACGATACCGACGCGTTCAAAAAAGCCATCGCTCAGCACCGCGCGATTTATGCGCCGTCCGGCCAATACCGAGTCACGGATACGATCACGCTGAAGCCGGATACGGTCCTTATTGGACTTCATCCCAGCGTGACGCGTTTGCTGCTCGCGGATTCTACTCCAGCCTTTCAGGGCGTTGGCAGTCCCAAGCCGCTGCTGGAAACCCCCAAAGGCGGAACGAATATCGTGACCGGCATCGGCTTGTACACAAACGGAATCAACCCGCGAGCAGTGGCCGCGAAGTGGATGGCCGGCAGCGCCTCGATGATGAACGACGTTCGATTTCTGGGCGGCCATGGCACGGTTGATCCGAACGCAACCGCGGCAGATAGCTCCAAAGTATGGAAGGAGATTTACAACAATACCCATACCGCCGATTCCAATCTGAATCGCCGCTGGGACGGACAGTATCCAAGCCTGTGGATCACCGGTGGCGGCACTTTCGTCGACATTTGGACGCCCAGCACGTTCGCGCAAGCCGGCCTGTATATCGCGAATACTTCCAGCGAAGGACGAATTTACGAACTATCGAGCGAGCATCATGTTCGCAACGAGGTGGTGCTGGATCACGCATCCAACTGGGAAATTTATGCGCTGCAGACGGAAGAGGAAAGGGGCGAGGGCGGATTTGCTTTGCCGCTCGATATACGGGATTCCAGCAACATCACCTTCGCAAACCTGCACATGTATCGGGTCGTGAGCAGCTCTCAGCCGTTCCCCTACGCTGTGAAAGTTACGAACTCGACGAATATACGGTTTCGCAATGTCCACTGCTACAGCGACAGCAAAGTGTCCTTCGACAATGCTGTTTACGATCAAACCCATCATGTTGAAGTTCGTCAACGCGAATTCGCCTGGTTGACGATTTCGGGCGACGCGCCACAACTCCTACAGAAGGCGCCTTCTCCTGTTCTCGCCGAGGGCGCCAAGGTGGAGAAAGTCGCCGGCGGTTTCTTCAATATTTCCGGAGGAGCTGTTGACAGCTCCGGAAACGTCTATTTCGTGGACGCCAAATGGCAATCGATCTACCGCTGGACTACCGCGACGCGCCAACTTTCTAAGGTTCGCGATAATCCGCTGGACCCGGTTCAACTTTTCTTTGATAAAGCCGGCGACCTGATCGTGGTTTCGTACGCCGGACAGGGCACGGTGTACAGTTTTAAGCCCGGTTCGCAGGATGACGGCGTCACGATGCTGCCAGCCGTTCCAGCGCAGCCACGCCCGGGAATGATCCCGGTCCTGCCCGCAGCGTACTGGAGAAACGAGAACGATTTTCTCGAAGCGATTTTCGCCAAAAAGCCGTACCAGTTCGTTTCTCCGGACGGAAGCACGTTCTTACCTGCGGGTCAGCAGTTTGTAAGCGGGGAACTGTACTACGGGACCAAGTTGAACGACCTGTTGCGAGGTTTTGGTTTGGCGCCCGCGGTGGAGGGCCAGCCCTACTACGTCACCAATGAATCCGGCGAGACCACCTACGTCGGGATCGTGGGTGACGACGGAGCGCTCTCGAACCTACGGCTTTTCGCCGAACGCGGCGGAGAAAGCGTGACTGTCGACGAAAAGGGCAATGTCTATATCGCCGCGGGACAGGTGTTCGTGTACAACCCAGCAGGCGATCTGATCGATACGATCGACATTCCAGAGCGGCCTTCGCAGCTGTTGTTCGGCGGCAGCGATGGCCATACATTGTTCGTACTCGCGCGTAGTTCCTTGTACGCCGTGCAAACCCGTTAACCGAGGCCGCTGAAGAGAGCGGATCCAAAATTTGCCAGGGCCACTGGAATACTCGAATCCGCACGCGAGGGCTGCGCTCTTTGCAGCCGTCGCTGTACTGTTAGTATGCCTCGCGGCTTTCTCTCCGTCTTCCCTGGGCCATCAACCGAAATCTAATCAGCCCGGTCGCGAATCTGATGTGCCGGTTCTCGCAGTGAATCGTTTCGGCCAGTCGACATCGGGTTCGCAGACAGATGCTCCGTTACCACAGTTAGTAGACATCACGGCTTCGACGGGCATCAAGTTCGATCACCTTTCCAGCCCCGAGCAGAAATACATTGTGGAGTCGATGAGCGGAGGCGTCGCTCTGATTGATTATGATCGCGACGGTTGGCCCGATATTTACTTCACCAACGCCCAGAGCGTGGACATGGCTCTGGCCGGCAAAAAAGCGCGCAGCGCGCTCTACCACAACAATCATGACGGGACCTTCACAGACGTCACGGATAAAGCTGGTGTCGGTTATCCCTGCTGGGCGATGGGTGCGGTCGTCGGCGACTACAACAACGATGGCTGGCCAGATTTGCTCGTCACGTGCTTCGGAGGCGTGGTGATGTATCGCAACAATGGCGATGGAACATTCACGGACGTAACCAAGCAAGCCGGATTGAGCAGCGATTCGCAGTGGGCATCGGGAGCGGCCTTTGGCGACTACGATCGCGATGGTTGGGTCGACTTGTTTGTCGCGCATTACGTGGATTTTCATCTGGACGATCTTCCCGCGTTCGGTTCCCGCCAGACGTGCAAGTATCGCGGGGTCGATGTCCAATGCGGCCCGCGTGGGCTAAAGGGTTCTTCGTCCAACCTCTACCACAACGAGGGTGACGGCACATTCGCGGACGTGTCGAAGAAGAGCGGAATTCGTGATTCTCCCAATGCTTTCGGATTAACGGCAGTTTGGTCGGATTTCGATGACAATGGACATCTCGATTTATTTCTAGCTAACGATGCCGGAAGGAATTATCTGTACCAGAACGACGGCGCCGGACACTTCAGCGAAGTCGGATTCGCCGCGGGTGTGGCCGCCAGCCAAGATGGAGCGGAACAGGCCAACATGGGCGTTGCCCTCGGCGACTACTTGCACACAGGGCGTTTCTCCATTGCCATATCCCATTTCAGCGACGAATACGCGGCATTATTCCGGAACGATGGAGGATTGAGTTTCACTGACGTTTCATACACTTCAGGAATTGCCCCGAGCACGACTCCCTATGTTGGCTGGGGAGATGCTTTTTTCGATTTTGACAACGCCGGCTGGCTCGATCTGTTCCTGGTGAACGGCCATGTGTACCCGCAAGTGGATACTGCAGAAGCGGGACCGAAGTACCGCGAGCCAGGGCTGCTGTTCTATAACCAGCGCAACGGAACGTTTAAGGACATCAGTAAGCTGGTTGGGCCAGCCCTTCAACTCCCAAGAGTCAGCCGCGGAGTGGCCGTCGGCGATCTGTTCAACGACGGCCGGATTGACATTGTAATCGAGAATCTAAAAGGCGGCCCCACGATCCTCCAGCCGCAAGGCGGCCCTGCGAATCGCTGGATTGACCTCGAGCTGGCCGGCACGAAAAGCAACCGGCTGGCCTTGAACGCACGCGTCAAGGTGACCGCCGGAGATCTAGTGCAGACGTATGCGGTGCTGAGTGGAGGAAGCTATCTCTCGCAGAACGATCTTCGAATTCACGCGGGCCTCGGCGGCAGTAAACGTGTTGCTAAGGTGGAAATTTTTTGGCCGGCAGGAACCACCGAAGTGCTGACTGACCTGGCTGCCGACCACATTTACGATGTGAAAGAAGGCGAAGGCATTGTGGCGCACGAAAAAATCAAGCCGGTGCTTCCGAAGAATTGATGTCGTCTGGCATGCGCGTCACTGGATGAATGTCATTTTTGCAAACAGCAAGAAAACTGTGGACTCAAGGAGAAGGCCGTGAAAAATGAAACTTCGCGCCGGGATTTTCTGGGAATTTCAGCGCTGGGATTGGCGGCAGCGGTGACACCGAAGGAGAAGCTCCCGCCTCCGGCGGCTGCAGCAACCGCGCCGGAAAATCAGACATCGAAAAACGGCTCCGTCATTTCCGTTTGGGTGACGTCCGGCGATGAACGCTTTGCCCCTGGCCCTCAGGGTACTTGGGGTTCGTCATCGGCAGCGCCCGGCGCCGACCAGATCCAATTGAACCCCGGCGTCAAGTTCCAGGAAATACTCGGATTCGGTGGCGCGTTTACGGACGCTGCCTGTTACATGTTCAGCCAGCTCGCATCCCCAGCGCGAGAACAACTGTTCCATGAAATGTTCCATCCGTCGGAGCTGGGGCTAAATGTGGGCCGTGTCTGCGTTGGGTCCAGCGATTACTCCACAAAAGTTTACAGCTTCGACGACGGCGAAGCCGATCCCCAGCTGACTCGATTTTCGATCGAGCACGACCGTGAGTACATTCTTCCGATGCTGCGCCAGGCGCGTCAGGCCAATCCTGAGATGTTTCTGTTTTCGTCCCCGTGGAGCCCTCCGGGCTGGATGAAGTTCAACGGTTCCATGTTGGGTGGCTCGATGCGCCAGTATTACTTCGCGGCTTACGCGCAGTACTACCTCAAGTTTCTGCAGGCGTACGCGGCAGAGGGCGCGCCGGTGCAAGCGCTCACCACGCAGAACGAAGTGGATACCGATCAGGATGGCAAAATGCCGGCGTGTATCTGGCCACAGGAGTACGAAATCAAGTTCCTACGCGATCATCTGGGCCCGCTTCTGGAGAGCACCGGAACACCGACCAAGATCTGGATTCTGGACCACAATTACAATTTGTGGGGCCGCGTCATGGACTCACTTGAGGACGAGAAACTGCGCAAGTACACCAACGCCGTGGCCTGGCACGGCTACGTTGGTACTCCCGATATGATGAGCAGAGTCCATGATGCCTTTCCGGACACAGAGATGCATTGGACCGAAGGAGGGCCTGATTATAAAGATCCCGACTATCTGACGGATTGGTGGAAATGGGGTCGGACTTTCAGCAGCATCCTGCACAACTGGTGCCGCTCCATCACTTCGTGGAACCTCGCTCTCGATGAGCAGGGCCGACCGAACCTCGGACCGTTTCCGTGCGGCGGCGTGGTCACGATCAACTCGCAAACCAAGGAGATCACCCGCAGCGGCCAATACTGGGCTTTCGCACACTATTCGCGTGTTGTGCGCCGCGGCGCTCGCCGCTTCGACTCCCAGAGCACGGCCGTTGACTTGCACCATGTTGGCCTGCAAAATCCCGACGGTTCACACGTGTTGGTGCTGAGCAACGCGGGCGCCGCGCGGACCGTCCAATTGCAGCTAGGAAATACGGCGGCTGCGGTTCCGTTGAAGGGCAAATCATTAACCACTCTAGTCTGGAAATAATTAAGCTGCGCGCGTTGCATTCGGCGGGAACTACTCGCTCTGCTCGCCAGCGTTGCGAAAAGCCGGCTCTCGCATCGATGCTATCAATGCGAACATCACTACACATCCGGCCAGCGGTAGCAGCAAACCGGCGCGCAGGCTCCCTGTTCCCGTCGACGTCAGTCCCACTAGCCAAGGCATCGTAGCGCCGCCCATGCCCGCGAACGAGAACATGATCGCCCCAATTCGCCGGGAGTTCTGGCCGTATGCCTTTACGAGCCACGCAACCAGGATTGGAAAAATCCCCGCGAATCCCAACCCGGCCGCACTAACGCAGATTGCGATGCTTGCAAACGACTTAGCCCGCAACAGCAGACAGATCCCAGCGGCTGACAGAATCAATCCGCTCGCGAGCAGCGCACGCTCGCGCCAGCGAAACGGCACCAGCGGTACCAGGGCGCGTCCCGCGAGTATTCCCCCCCAGAAAAACAACGGCGCCAGAGCCCACAGGTCGCCGGAACCGGGATGCATTCGTTTCGTCAGTGAGGCAACCCAGCCCGCAATCGAGTTTTCCGCTCCGACGTACAGAAAAAATAGTGCGGCCAAATTCACCGAACTTCTCACGCTGATGTTCTCTTCGCGCGCGGGCCTGGACTGTTGCTGATCTCCTTCCGTTACTGCGGGCTCCAAGCTCATCGCCAGCAGGATCAGTGCAGTAAGCGCCGAGGCTGACGCGATTGCATACAGAAGCAACGGCGTCGCCTCACGCCGCTGCGCGAGCAACACTAAGGGAGAAGACGCAACCGCACCGATTCCCCAAGCCAGATTCAGAATACTGAGCGCGGCCACGCGGCGTGCTTTCGCTACTTCCGCCACCCACAAATTGGTGGCGGAGAGAGCCTGACCCAACCCGCAGCCGAACAACGCGGCAGCGGACAAGGCCGCGGGATACCTACCCAGGCTTAGGCCCGCAACCCCGGCTGCAATCAGACTGAATCCGCACACGAACGCGTATCGGTATCCTCGCCCGAGCAGCGCTCCCAGCGTCGAAACTCCCAACATGGACCCGCAAAACTGCGCGGTGAAAAAAAGCCCGGCGCGTTGATCAGTTAGAGACCAACGGCTGATAAGTATCGGCAAAATCGGACCGATCAGCGTCGTCACGATACCCGCGACAACATATCCTGCGTGCAGCACAACGGATGCAGCAGAAGAAATCGGATGCGCCACCGGCCGATCGTGGGTGGAACTCATGTCGAGACGCATTCTGCCGGAATGCTCGTCTGCCGGCAACTTTCTAGTGCTCCGCGGTGGCTACAAATTCCGCGCGCTGATTTGGTGCGGCGCGCACGGGGAATCCCGATTTCAACCCCCGTCGCGTCCTACGGCTCGCGAGCCAGAACGCGCGCCAAAATGTTAGGCAATCGTTATTCTATTGAGGTTTGTCGTGGTATAACTGATTGTGAATCGCTAACATGGATCTCGCCGGTTCACTCGATGACGACGAGCGCAGAGAGCCCGTGCCGCCCTCCCGTGCGCCACCTGACGGAATCTCATCTCCCTTACCCCACAGCCTCTGTCGAGGTGAATGAGTGACGATACTCCACGAGGACCGGCTCTTCCCGGCGGAGCCCAACACACGTTCCATCGCGAGACGGCTTTACTCCAGTATCAGCGCCTTGCCGATCATCAGTCCACACGGCCACACAAATCCTCGCTGGTTTGCCGATAACGAGCCGTTTCCAGAGCCCGCCCAATTGTTCGTTGTTCCGGACCACTACGTCTTTCGCATGCTTTACAGCCAAGGGGTGCCGCTAGAACAACTAGGAATCGGAGCAACGTCTCTGCAGGATCCCAGACACGTCTGGGGCATTTTCGCAGAACATTATTCTCTTTTTCGCGGGACCCCGACAAGACTTTGGCTGGACTTCGCGTTTCAGGAACTCTTTGGCCTGGAGGCGCGGCTGTCCCCGGCGAATGCCGACGAATATTACGACATCATCGTGGAGAAACTCAGAACCCCCGAGTTTCGACCGCGCTCACTGTTCGAGCGCTTTCGGCTTGAAGTGCTGGCGACCACGGATTCGCCGCTGGATTCGCTCGCGCATCACGAAACGATCCGCGCGTCCGGGTTCAAAGGGCGAATCATTCCGACATTCCGCCCTGATCCGGTTGTTGATCCTGATTTTCCTGGGTTCAAAGAAAATCTTGCGCGTCTCGCGCAGATGACCACCGCGGATACAAGCAACTGGCAAGGATACCTTTCCGCGTTGCGGCAGCGGCGCCTGGAGTTCAAAGCTCTGGGCTGCACGGCGACAGATCATGGCCACCCCACAGCAGTAACCGCCAACCTCAACTCTGAGTCCGCAGCTCGTCTCTTTCACAAAGTAGCCTCAGGCGGTGGCGACCGGGACGAGCGCGAATTATTTCGCGCTCAAATGCTCACCCAAATGGCCGCGATGAGCCTGGACGACGGCCTGGTCATGCAGGTTCACCCGGGGAGCCTTCGCGACCACAATACGCAGTTATTCCAGCGATTCGGGCGAGATCTCGGCGCGGACATCCCCACGCCCATCAATTACGTGCAGGCGCTGCGACCTTTGCTCGATCGTTTCGGAAACGAGCCAAGCCTCACCATCATTTTGTTCACTCTCGACGAATCGACTTACAGCCGCGAATTGGCTCCGCTTGCTGGACACTATCCCTGCCTCCGGCTGGGTCCTGCGTGGTGGTTTCATGACAGTCCGGAAGGCATGATGCGCTTTCGCGAATATACAACGGAGACTGCCGGGTTCTACAACACGGTCGGTTTCAATGACGATTCCAGGGCGTTTCTTTCGATACCCGCAAGGCACGATGTGGCGCGCAGAATCGATTGCTCCTTCCTCGCGCGCATGGTCGCAGAACATCGAATCGATGAGGATGAATCCTACGAAATCGCCGCGGATCTCGCGTACGGGCTCGCGCGAAAAGCGTACCGGCTTTGAGCGCGCCGGCACACCACATGGATACTCCCCTAAGCAAAGTGCGCTGGACAGTCTGCGCGATGCTGTTCTTCGCCGCCTCGATTAATTATCTGGATCGCCAGGTCCTTGGCCTGCTGGCTCCCACTCTGCAGCACTCTATTGGCTGGACAGAAGCGCAATATGGGTACATCGTCGGCGGTTTCCAATTCGCCTACGCAATCGGCCTCGTCCTCGCAGGGCGTCTGGTAGATAAGCTGGGATGCCGCATTGGCTACGTTGTCATCATGGCGTTCTGGAGCCTCGCTTCGATGGGACATGCGCTAGCGGCTTCCGCGTTTGGTTTTGGAGTCGCTCGCTTCTTCCTGGGACTTGGCGAATCGGGCAGCTTTCCCGCGGCTATCAAGACCACGGCGGAATGGTTTCCGCAGCGAGAGCGCGCACTGGTCACTGGTATCTTCAATTCCGGCACGAACGTCGGCGCAATTCTTGCGCCCGCTTTCATTCCGTGGATCACCCTGAAATTCGGCTGGCACGCCGCGTTCTTAGCCACGGGGCTCTTCGGCGCAATCTGGATCGTGTGGTGGGTCACGCGGTATCACAGCCCTGAGGATCACCCGCGCGTCAGCGCCTCGGAACTGCAATTTATTCGTGACGACCCTCCTGAGCCTCTATTCCAAATTCCCTGGACGAAGCTCCTGACTTACCGGCAAACCTGGGCGTACTCCGCGGCAAAGTTTCTTACCGATCCCATCTGGTATTTTTATCTTTACTGGCTGCCAAAGTTCTTTGATTCCCGGTACCAGCTTGGGCTTGGCAGCATCGGCCTGCCGCTCATCGTCGTTTACAACTTGTCCGCCGTGGGAAGTGTTGGCGGTGGATGGTTGCCGACAGCTTTTAATAAGGCGGGAATGTCGATGGCCAAAGCGCGCCTGTCCGCGATGCTCATCTGCGCATGCCTCATTTTGCCTATCTTCTTTGCGAGCCGGGTCACTTCGCTATGGTCCGCGGTTGGCATTCTGGGCCTGGCGACAGCGGCGCATCAGGGCTGGTCAGCGAATTTGTTTACCACCGCCTCGGACATGTTCCCGCGCAGTTCTGTTGGCGCCGTCGTCGGGATCGGCGGAATGGCAGGCTCGGTTGGGTCTGTCCTATTTTCGGTGAGCACGGGGTGGGTGCTGCAGTCTAATCACAGTTACGCTCCTTTGTTCTCGGTTGCCGCGGCTTCGTATCTTGTGGGGCTCTTAATTCTGGTGATTGTGGCGCCAGGCCTGAGAAAGGCCGGTGAGCCAGCGGAGGGTTGAGTGCGGCCCGCAAACAAAACCTACGATAGGGGATAATGCTGGCAGATGATTGTTCTGGTAATGGGTGTAACCGGTTCGGGAAAGACCAAAGTGGGAAAGCTGCTCGCTCAGAGATTGGGCTGGCCGTTCCTGGATGCCGACGATTTTCACCCTGCGAAGAATATTGAAAAGATGAAGAACGGGGTTCCGCTCACGGACCAAGACCGCGAACCGTGGCTGGTCGCGATCCACGCGCAGCTCCTGAAGTGTGCCGCGAATAATCAGGACGCGGTGCTGGCCTGCTCCGCGCTGAAGCAGAGTTACCGTGAAAGGCTCGCCTCCGGCGTGGAATTACAGATCTGTTATCTGAAGGGAACGTATAGTGAAATAGCTGGACGGCTGCAAAGCCGCACGGGACATTTCGCCGGCGAGGCGATTCTGGCTGGACAGTTTGCGGACCTGGAAGAGCCGCGCGATGCGTTCGTCCTGCCCGTCAGCAACACGCCAGAAGAAATCGTGTAGTACTCACTGCGGAAGCTGCAGCTCGGCTGATGTTTAGGATTCGAGCATAGACCATGAGTCTCTATTGCGCACAGGGCGGCCCCGATCGCGAGCTCACTTCGAGCGAGCTACGGGATTTCTTATCCGCCGCGCTTGAAAAGCTTGGCAGGCGCAAAAAAGTCCTGGCAGTTCCTCCCGATCAAACACGCACGGCGTCGCGAGCCGGCGAGCTGACCCGTTACGCCTGGGAATATTACGGAGAAGGCCTGCGCGGCGTACTTCCTGCGTTGGGAACGCACAAAGCAATGTCAGCAGAGCAGATCGCCGGAATGTTCGGCAACGTCCCGCCCGGCCTCTTTCATGCGCACAGATGGCGAGACGACGTGGAAACAATTGGGGTGGTTCCGCGGGAATTCATTTACGAACAGTCGGAAGGGGAGCTGGACTATGAATGGCCCGCGCAGGTGAACCGTCTGATTTCCCGAGGCGAATTTGACCTGATTCTGTCGATCGGGCAAGTGGTGCCGCATGAAGTGATTGGCATGGCGAACTACAACAAAAATATCCTGGTGGGCACAGGCGGACCAGACAGCATCAATCGCAGCCACTACCTGGGAGCCGTCTATGGCATGGAGCGGATCATGGGACGCGCGGATAATCCCGTGCGGCGCGTGCTGAATTACGCGGCTTCTCATTTTCTAATGGACCTGCCAATCGTATATGTCCTGACGGTCGTGAGCCGGAATACTTCTGGAGCAATTGTGGTGCGCGGGCTCTTCATCGGGGACGACGCGGAGTGCTTTCTCGCTGCTGCGGAATTGAGCTTCCGCGTGAACTTCACGCTCATGCCTCAACCGATGCGCAAAGCCATCGTTTACCTCGACCCGCAAGAATTTCACAGCACCTGGCTGGGAAACAAAGCGATTTATCGGACGCGCATGGCAATGGCCGATGGCGGTGAACTGATCATCTTGGCGCCGGGTGTGCGCGGCTTCGGCGAAGACGTCCGAATCGATAAGCTGATCCGCAAATATGGATATCACGGCACCGAAGCCACCGTAAGGATGGTGCGAGAGAACGCGGACTTGGCTGCGGACTTGAGCGCGGCGGCGCACTTGATTCATGGATCGTCCGAGGGGCGATTCCGCGTCACCTGGTGTCCGGGACATTTGACAGGCGAAGAGGTGCAAGGTGCGGGCTTCGAATACGCTGAGTTGAGCCAGATGATGCAGCTGTACGATCCTGCCAAGCTGGCGCAAGGTTGGAATCGAGTAGCGGGTGAGGAAATTTATTTTATCGAGAATCCCGGCTTGGGCTTATGGGCGTCTCGAGATCGCTTTTAGGGATGCGACGGGGCCGCGCGAAAATACGCTCGTCATAATCCGCTGCGGCCAAATAAGTATTCTGCAACGACAACGCAGAATTAAATGGGTCATGGAGGAAGTAAACAAAATGTTTCCCGCTCTGGACTTGTCGGGCAAGGTAGCGGTGGTGATTGGCGGGACATCTGGAATCGGCAAGACACTGAGCCTGGGGCTGGCGGATGCCGGCGCAAACGTGGTTGCCACGGGACGGAACGCGGCGAATGTGGACGCGGTCGCCCAGGAAATTGAAGCACGGGGGCGGCACACGCTGAGAGTAACCACCGACACGCGCGACAAAAGTTCGTTGCAACGATTGCTGGCGGCCTGTCTGGAGCGTTTTGAAAAAGTCGAAGTCCTGCTGAATTGCGCGGGTAAGATCAAGCGCGCGCCCACATTGGACTTCCTGGAAAGCGATTGGAACGACATTCTCGACACCAACCTGACGGGGACGCTCCGCGCCTGCCAGGTGTTCGGAGAACATATGCTGAGCCGCAAGAGCGGAAGGATCATTAATATTGCTTCGCTGAACAGCTTTGTGGCCCTGCACGAAGTGGCGGCATACGCCGCGAGTAAGGCGGGCGTCGCGGCGCTGACGCGGGCGCTGGCGGTGGAATGGTCCAGAGACGGCGTCTTGACGAATGCCATCGCTCCCGGAGTTTTTCGCACGTCGCTGAATGCGGACCTGCTGGACAATACGCCGCGCGGCAATGAATTGTTGCTGCGCACTCCGATGGGAAGATTCGGCAAGCTGGACGAACTGGTGGGAGCGGCCGTGTTTCTTGCGTCGGATTCGGCATCGTTCGTGACTGGACAGATTCTTGTCGTAGACGGCGGATTTCTGGCCAGCGGCGTTAATCAATAGCGATGGCCAGAATACGATGTTGCGCCATCAAGCCGCGCTTCGCTTCTGGTAGGCGATTTTCTCCAGGCGGGCGATCAGCTCACTCCCCAAATTGGATTTCGTCACGAAATATTCCACTTGAAGCGAGTCCGCAAACTGCCGCATTAACCTCGGGTCCTGCGCGCTCATGATTACAATCGTGGCAGAGGGAATGGCATCCCGTAATTGCGCTGCCAGGACAGTGCCATGAACTTGAGGAAGCGAGAGATCCAATAAAATCACGTCCGGCATTGCCGAAGTGGCTCGCTCAACCGCGTCACCTCCACCAAACGCTTCGCCGCACACCAGCCATTTACTCGAGTCCGAACTCAGAAGCGACTTTATCGCCGCGCGGACACGGTCCGAATCATCCACAATGAAAATACGCAGCGTCATAATGAGTTATGTGCTGCAAGATTTGGCCAAGGTGTTCGTCGAAAGGCCATACGGTAAAAACTGTATCGAGCGTTCTCTGCCAGGTGTCAAAAACCAACTCCCTCTAGCACGCAAACTGAAATATACTTCCGACAATCTAGGAACGAAAGAACGCGCTTCTTCTCGTCCTAAAGGAACCTATCCGTGTCCTCGTTGCGTGTTCTGTTGGTCGACGATCACGAACCCATCCGGAAAGGGATTCGAGACCTTTTCTCCTCCCGCGCAGGCGCTGTTGGTTCCTATCACAAGCCCAGTCCAAGAGAATCTCGCGGGAGTGCTGATTGCCGCTCTCAACCCCTACAGGCAACTGGATGCTGGCTATCGAGGATTCATCGATCTCCTAGCAGGTCAAATCGCGGCAACCCTGCCCGCTGCCGCGCTTCCTAAAACCAACGCTCGGCTGCAAGCACTAGAAGCTAGAGGATGATCCCGCTGTCTCGCCGCCGCGCTCCGGCCTACGTCTAAAACAGACTTGGGCCCGCCTTGGCGCGGCCCGTGTAAAATACCAGTGCGTCGTGAGACTGCCCATTGCCGATGATCCTACAAGGCTATTTTCGAATCCTGAACTTCTTCGACATCGCCGAAGCGATTGAGCTCGAAAAGCTGCGCTCCCTGCTCGGACCAGAGGCCGGTCCACTCACAGCTGCATTCCGTCACCGTACACCCGAATATTCTCAAGCACAGCAAGCCCCCATCGTCGAATCGGTAGGTTCCATCACGCTTCTGACCAACGAGAAATTGGACGCTCGAATCAAATATTATTGGTTTGGTGTTGCAGCTGTCGAGCTTACCGCACTGTTTGAATGCGACTTGGACGCTTTGTGCGTGCGCTCATCTCGTTGGATGAACGCTCCGGAAGTCGAGGACGCTGCGGAAAAACTGCTGCGTGAACACTTGAATCGTTTCGGCCCGGCGCTCGTGAGGCCCTCGCCAAAATGGCTCGATGAAGACTATTTGATCATTGACGTCGAATCAGCCAAGCATCGGGACGGCCAGTCAGCTACCGCCGCTGAACTACTTGACTCCCATTCCGATCAGATTTCCAAACTGGTCCGCGGAGAAGTTGTTTCGGTCTCGACTGCCGAGCGTGATGAGATCGTGCGTTCAGCTCTTTCCTATTATCCAGGTGACCTGGTGGTTGTCGGCTGGGCGGCGGCGCTTGTTTACGATAGGCCAGAAGCCACGCCAGCTGTCATAGAAATTCTGGAGTACGCGAATACTCAATTGCTTGAATTCCGATATTACGACGATCTGCTGACCAACTTGCTGTCGCAAGTCTACAGCTCTCTGGAAGGCCATGAGAGCTTTTGGTCCCGCTGGCGATTATCCCGGCGCGCAGGCCGCCTGAATCGAATTCGCCTGGATATCATGGACCTGGCGGAGCGAACTGAATACGCGGTGAAATTCATCAGCGACACATATTACGCGAGAGTTTACAACGTTGGCGCAGCAAAAATTGGTGTCACCGATTACAAGACGCTCGTCGGTGAGAAGTTGAAAACCGCGGGAGAGCTTTACGAGTTCATGGTGGATCAGTTTAACGAACGGCGCATGTTTGCGCTGGAAGTGGTTGTCGCCATCCTTGTGCTGCTCGACGTAATAGCCCTGCTCCGAGGTAAGTGAAACGCTTATTCGGAAAAATGATAATCGAGAATCCATGAGCCGGATTTCTCGTCCCTTCACATTTTCTTGTAAGCGGCCTCGCGAGCGAGCGGCGCATCCAGGAACAATCCGAATCGTTCTTCGATTTGCGAGCGAATCTCCTCACCCCGTCCCCACTCAGATTCCTGTTCCTCGACTTTTATCTCTGTAGCGGCACCACTCACTCGAGGGGGCGCTATTGGGAGGGTCTGGCAGCCCTAAGACATTTAGCACGTCTCTCAGGAAAGCCAGGAATTCACGATCCTCGCGTGTCACACCTACCGATATCAGCACAATCTTCAAAAGATTAAGCAGGCAGGGCGATCTGTGGAAGGAATTTTGGCCCTCAGCGCAAACACTCGAAAAGGCCGTCGACCGAGCGACCTGGTAAGCTGACGTCGCGTTTACGCAAGCGCCTGCTCCCTGCACCACGCGATACCACCTTAATTCTGCTGGCTTACCCACTTCGCTGTATGGCGCGCGTTTCGCAGACGCTGTCATATGGCAGGGTGCAAGTTCGTCGCATTCAACACAAATTCAATCCATCAATCTAAAAGGACACTCGAAATGCTCTTGCTCATCATAATTTTGATTTTGTTGTTTGGTGGAGGCGGCGGCTATTACGGATATTCGCGATGGGGTGCGGGCGGAGGGCTCGGCGTCGTCGGGACTGTCCTCGTAATAGTGCTGGTGCTCTACCTGCTCGGCATGCTGCGCTGACCCTGTGAATCTCTGAGCTATGAAATACTGAGCCAAACTAGGAAAGCTCACTTGAGGCGTTGTTGAAGGCCAGACGACCGATCGACCATGCTTTCGGAGGTTGCGGGTGGCTCACCTTTTCTGACTGCCCAACCGACCACGCCAAGAATTTCCGGCTGCCAATCCTGGCCACAGGCCAGAGTGCCGGTTCAGACGCAGCGTCTCTATAGCTGTCCCATCGAAATCCTACTTCGGGTTGCGACCCGGGCGCGTCGTCGAGGAAAATACTCTCCGCCCGCGCTCAAAAAACCTGTACCGAACCTGTCCCTCGCAATCGGTACAGGTTTTATTCAATTTCGTACAGCTAGTACTGGTTCTGCCCCAAATCTGTTCCGTCGCACAGCTGTTTTGACCGCGCCTTCGCGCTACATTCAAACGGAAACTAAAATATGAAGGCGCACACACGATCGTTTACCCAGAGAACCTGCCACTGGCAAGTTCGAAGTGCGTGCCCTGAGCCGTTATGCCGCCAGTGGGAGGGACGAAGGGCCGTCCCGCTATTCCTATTTTCTGCCTGCACTCGCCGCCAAATTCTAATCGGTAGTGACCCATTATTAGAAACGGCCGCAAATGATTGAAAACAAACAACAGCGCCCCGTTCTAATCGGTGGTTTTTTAGGCACTCTGCGCAAACGCGTGCATTCGCCAAGCAGTGGTTGGGCCGTAACGCAGCCCTTACTTAATTCTTGGCTGAATTAACACTTACTTGTCAATTTCTCCAAAACGATCCGCTGGCAGGACCCTTTCCCAGGCTGCCAACTCCAAATGGTTTTCGCGGCGTACAATGAGGAAGCAGGAGGAGCCATGTTTAACGCCGGACCCGCCAAGAAAGTGACCGTCTATGTTGGACAGGACCAGCAATACCACGGCGACTCAACGTACACGGCGATTTTGCAATTCCTCTTCTATCGCAAAGTTTCCGGAGCCACGGTTACGCGCGGCATCGCCGGTTTCGGCGCCAATCACCGCATGCAGACCGATCGCATCCTGGCGCTCACAGAAAACCTCCCGATGAAAGTGGAATTCATTGAGACGCCAGAGAAGGTCGAAGAACTTCTTCCCAAGCTGCGCGAAATGGTGGGAACGGGCCTGATCGAAATTCAAGACACTACGATTGTGAAGGCCGCCGAGAGTTCGGAACAAGCGGCACGCCAGGTCAGCCCGCCTGCACTAAAACAGGCCGGAACAGCCAAGCTGATGCGCATCTTCGTCGGCGAAAATGATAAATGGAATGGCAAGCCGCTGCACAAAGCCTTGATGGAAAGCATGCGCGCGAACGACATTGCCGGCGTCACTGTCTATCAAGGCATCCTGGGCTACGGCGCCAATCGCAGGATTCACAAGGACGGCGCGCTGCATCTCTCGCACGACCGGCCGATGATGTTGTCGGTGGTGGATACCGAGGAACGGCTCCGCGCATTTCTTCCGGTGCTGGGCGACATGGTGCAGCAGGGCCTGGTGGTTTTCTCGGATGTGGATGTTATCAAATACACGCACAACTATCAGGACGGCGAGCGCAGGAAGGCGGTGCGCCCATGAAACTGAAAGGGAGGGCCAAAATGTTGCGCGTTTATTTCGGTGAAGACGACAAGTGGAAGGATAAACCGCTGTACCGCGCGATTGTGGAAAAATGCCGCGAGCTGGATCTTGCCGGCGCTACTGTCTTTCGCGGAATCGAAGGGTATGGCGCCAGCACGCTGATTCACCGGTCACATCTTCTGTCCTTTTCCCCGGACGCTCCCATCATGGTCAGCGTCATCGATTCCGACGAAAATATTCAGAAGCTGCTGCCGATTCTGGACGAGATGGTGAGCGAGGGACTGATCGCCATGTCCGAAGTCGAAGTGATCAAGTACTCGCACCAGGACGGACTTCGCTCCGAATAAGCCACGCACAGAAAAGAGCCGCGACCGTAAGGCAGCGGCTCCGTGTAGGGGTGGGGGCCCCTAGGCTGTAAATCCTTCGCGACAACTCAGAACAGCAGCTTCAACCCGAATTGTATCTGCCTGCCTGGATTTGCAGATTGCACAAGCCCGAACGTGCCTGCCGTGCCCGTACCGCCGCCGCTTGCTCCCGTCGTTATCACGCCGTTGCACGACGGTGCGCAGGACCCGGTTGGAGCAGAGAACACGGGCGTGTTGGTGAAGTTGATGAATTGCGTCATGAATTGGAGATTGAATCGTTCGGTGATGTGGAAATTCTTTGTGAGGTTAATGTCCGCGGTCGCAAGTCCAGGTCCGCGGAATGAACCCACGCCACAATTTCCGAAGGTGTGCGTTCCCGGCAAGGTCACGGCAGCGGGATTCAAGAACTGCAATCCGATGTTTCCCGCGATGTTCTCCAGAACGCCGCTGCCTTTTTGATTGACGCCCGCCACGCAGTCAGGACGATACGCGGCGCCCACTCCGCCTCCGGTATCGGACTGGTCGGGCGCGGACGGATCGATCGCGAATCCGGAGTGAACATTGAATCCCGTTGCAACTTGCCATCCGCCAATGATCTGGTTGACGGCGCTGCTCACACCGTCGCCAAATTGCCGCCCGCGACCGAACGGCAAATCGTAAATCACGTAGCCGTTGAACGCGCTCGCGATGTCGCTGATGCAGCGGCCATAGTCGGCCTTCTGGTCATAGATGTTCTGAAAGAAGAAGTATCCGCCTCCGGTTTGGCTCACGCCGAGGCCCTCTTCGTCGCCGTACTGGCCGAAATAGCCGAGCGAGTTCGAAAGGCACTTTGACCAAGTATAGTTCGCCTGAGCTTGGACGCCGTGCCAAGGACGCTCGATCAACGTAAGTTCGAGCGCGTTGTAGCGCTGGATGGCGCTGGAATCGTTGTAGCGCACGTTCGCTCCGGCGGCGACGAGCGGCGGCGCAAACGGGCTCGGCGTCAGCACGCCACCTGAGAGCATTTCCTGGTTCAGCAGATATATGTCGGTCATGTGGTCGATTTTGTTGCCCACGTAGGCCGCGGAAACCGTGGTGCTGTTTCCGAACTGGCGTTGAATGGTCACGTTCCACTGCTGGTCCACGGCCGGCTGCAGATTCGGGTTCGTCAGGTGCAACGTGGTACTGGACAAGCAGTCGGGCGAAAAGGCCATCAGCGCTGCGGCCGTGCAGGGAGCGCTCGGAAACGCGGTATAGCCCTGATCCAATGTGAAAGGAGGCAGGGCCAGTCCCGTGTTATTCGCTTCTCGGTTCACTACGAAGGGAGGATTTACGACGGCCAGGTTGTTGACGCCGTTGCCCTCCATGTACGTGGAAATCCCGTACGCCGCACGCACCACCGTGTTGGGCATGAATCCCGGCTGCCACGCGAGGCCGAGGCGGGGCTGAAAGTTATCTATGCCGGTATAAGTGTGGTAATTCGCACCGATCTCCGGCGTACCCGTGAACCGGTTGAAATTGACGTTGTGGGAGCTATCGGTATCGCCGCGGGGCGTTGTGATTTCGTAGCGCATGCCCAGGTTCAGCGTTAGGGATTTGGTGATGCGCCAGTTGTCCTGCACGAAGGCTCCGAATAAGCTGTTCCGCAAATGAAAACTCAGCGGCGTTCCGAGGGTCACGTCGCTGGGCAGTCCGAGCAGAAAATCAGCAAAGCCGTTGCCGGGCACTGTGCCAGTCGCGCTGTTGCCCGTGTACTGCCCGCTGAACGAGAACGAACCCGCCACGCCTTCATTGCCAGGGTACAAGTCGTTCATATAGTAGTGAAAATATTCAAACCCGAAGTGAATCGCATGGTTACCGTGGGTCCAGGTCGCGGCGTCTTCCAGCTCGATCGTGGTGTCGTGGAAAATCTCGACGCCATCCGTGCTGCCCAAGCTGGTGAACGTTCCACCGTCACAAGCGGTACCGCTGAAGGTGAGGCACGGTAGAATCGTGCTGGGAACGCCAGGGATTCCAAAATTTGCCGGCAAGTTGATGCCGGTTGGGTTCGTATAGACCTGGTCGTTCGCCGGGAAATCCTGGAAGCCGGCGCGGAACTCGTTGAGCAGCGAGGGCGAGAAGGTATGGGCATAGTCCAGCACGAAATTCTTCAACGGATATTCCCGGGTAAGGTTCGGCAGCAGAGCGATGCTATTTGTGGTGTTGTTGATTACGTACTGCTGTGACCAGCGTCCCATGATGTGGTCCCTCTCGGACGCCTGCCAGTCAATCTTCATGTCACCCTGGTACGAGTCAACGTAGCTGTGCTGGGTGTAGCTGGTCTGATCTGCAGCAGGGAACAGCGGAGAATTAATAATATTCTGCGCGGCGGTGCTGAGAATCGGCACCTGGTTGTTCAGAAAGGGCGTTCGGGTTGCCGGATTCGCACTGGAATTGGGATTGTAGAGCTGCTCCGAAGGAGTCGTGCAGATACCGGCTGTGAAGCCGGTAGTACAAAGTGACGAAAAGTCGCCGGTGCGAAATGCTGCAGGCACCGGGGCGAAGGCCGTCGAATTCGCGGGCGTGTTGTAGAGAGATTCCTGGTAGTCCATGAAGAAAAACAGCTTGTTCTTGACGATTGGGCCGCCGAACGTGGCGCCAAAATCATTCCACTGTAGAGGATTGCGCGGCAGAATCGCGCCGCTGCCGCCGGGCTGTTGATTAAATACGGAAATAGCCTTGTTCTGCCAGGTGTTGGCGTTCAGGTCGGTATTGCGCAGGAATTCGAAGATGTCGCCGTGATACTGGTTGGTGCCGGACTTCAGCGTCTCCACCACCACGCCGCCGATGTAATTGCCGAAGTCTGCCGGAGCATTTCCCGCGATGATGTTGAACTCCTCCACTGCGTCCACGCCGGGCACGTAGCCGACTTCGTTGTTATCGGCCTGGTTGGTATCCATTCCGTCCAGCGAAAAATTGTTGTCTTGCTCGCGCGCGCCGTTCACATAAGGACGCCCCGTGCCGAAGGTGGCTTGCGGCGCCTGGAATGCAAAGATGTTCGGACTCACGACTCCGGGTGTCAGCAGCGTCAGCTGATTGAGATTGCGCGTGGATAAAGGCAGTGCCGTGGTGGCGTTGGAATCCAGCAGCGTGCCCAGTTCCGTCGAATCCGTTTGCAGCAGCGGCGGCGCGGCTGAGACCTCTACGGTCTGCGACACGTTCCCCACCTGCAGTTGGAAGTCAATGCGAGCGACCTGGTTCAGAATCAGCGTGAACGCCGGGTGCACTTGCTTGGAGAATCCGGGGGCTTCCACGGCCATTTCGACATTGCCCACCGTCACCTGTGGAAAGTTGTAGGCGCCGGAACTGTTAGTCTGCGATGTCATGGTCGTGCCGCGATCCACGTCACGCGCGGTGACAGTCGCATTGGTGACAGCTGCGCCTGACGGGTCGGTCACCGACCCGGTGATAGAGCCCGAAGCTTGCTGGCCCCAAGCCGGGGGGGCCACCGCGATAAACCCGATTACAAGTAACACGGAAAACAAAAACGCCAAGGCTATACAGCGCGAATTCTTGTTCACGGAAGCCTCCTGCTTGGATTCTGTGCGGTGAAACGCCATGTCAACCCCCAGCACCCTGAAAGATGGAAAGAGCTATATAGCGGAAAATAAGTGTTGTCAAGAGAAAAATGTGAATGTATAAGGCTTCTGATAGATTTTTTGGATACGCTCTATAGCGGATTGGCCCGCTCTATAGCACAGTGTTTGCACTTAGGGGGCAGTCCTCGGCGTCTTTTCGGCCGCGCCACGGACCTAACCCGCTAGACTCTCAACAATTTCCGGAGCTTTCATGACACCGATCAGCCGTAACGGCGAGCCCACATACAAGCGCATCCAGAATGTCATACGCAAGCGCATCGAGTCCGGTCAGCTGAAACCCGGCGATGCCGTGGTCTCCGAGCGCGAACTCGCCAAGATGCACAAAGTCAGCTTGATGACGGCGCGCCACGCGCTGGCGGATCTCGCGCGCGAAGGCATGGTCGAGCGCCGCCATGGGTCCGGCACATTCGTCGCGCCGCCGAAAATTCATTTCAACAAGCTGATGAGTTACACGGAACAAATGGCGAGCCGCGGATTGATGGGCAGGTCGAAAATTATTTCTTCCGCTGTGCGCGACAACGAGCACGAAATCGCGGCGCGGCTTTCGCTTCCGTCCGGCAGCCACTTGTTCATGATGGAACGCGTGCGTCAGGCCGGAGACGAACCATTCGCGTTGGAGACGTGCTATTTATCGGCCGATGAATTTCCCGCGCTGGCGGGCGGAACGCTGGAGCGCGGTTCGCTGTTCGTCACGCTGGAGCACGAATACGGCGTGGAACTCGCTTACGCCGACGAGGAAATTGACGCAACCGCTGCGGATTTGAAAACCGCGGAATTGCTCTCCGTGCCGCGCGGCTCTCCGCTGCTGCGAATTCGCCAGCTGATTTTCACCACGAAGGGCAGGGCCTGCATGTATGTGTTAGGCCTGTACCGTTCCGGCCGCCACACGCTAGTGATCCGCAGATTCCGATAATCGTTTGCGCTCCGTGGCCAGATGGAACCAGGCACTTCGGGAGAGACACAGAGAAGCCCGGTAGAGATCTACCAGCGACACGATTGAAACCGGACCAGCGCCTCTGGAGCGTTGCGTCATTACGCGAAGCGCTTTTTCGGCAAAAGTTATGCTACCTTTTCGGGCGCGCCATGCCCGCCGCTGAGTTCGCGCGACATTTGCCAGGCGCAGACTGCCGCCAATGTCGTGAGGCAAATTCCCAATCCCCATTTTTGCATCAACAACTTTCCGACGCCGAACAGCGCGCTGTACACCATCACCGTACCCAGAATCCAGCACCACAGATTGCGCGCCAGATCGTGCGTTGCCGGAATTTCAGGAGCGAGCGCAGAAATGGTCTTCCATCCAGTCACGTCCGGGCGCACCTTGCGATAGAACGAGAGCAGGATGCTGTTCGGTTCTGGCGCCGTGAGCACGGTGACCAGAATCCACACCGTCGTCGTGACAAACGTAGTCGTCAGCACGTTTTTCGCAAACAGCACCGTCGCCGAGCCGGTGTAAAACGTAGGACGTCCAATCAATGCGTTCCACAGTCCCTCCGAATTCAGCGCCAACGTCAAAACCAGCGCGGTGATCATCGAAGAAATCTCGCTCCACGCATTAATGCGCCACCAATACCAGCGCAGCAAATAAACGCTTCCCGTTCCCGCGCCAACTTCCAGCACCGCTTGCCAGCCAGAACGAATCGAGGCGAGTTGCGCCGAAACATAGCCGCTCGCAATCACCAGCAGCACGGTAACCACCTGCGAAGCGCGCACGTAGTGACGTTCGGGAGCATGCCGCACGAGGAAACGGCGGTAGAAATCTTCGACCACGTAGGAAGTACCCCAGTTTAATTGCGTCGCGATCGTGGACATGAACGCGGCAAGGAAACCGGCGACGATGATTCCGCGCAGCGCGTGCGGCACATGGTCGTTGACGATCATCATGTAACTGGTTTCCGGACGCGCAAGGCCTGGGTACAGCACGATCGCCGCGAGTGCGGTGAGAATCCACGGCCACGGACGCAGCGCGTAATGCGCCACGTTGAACCAGAGCACAGAGAGCAACCCCTGACGCTCGTCGCGCGCGCTGAATATGCGCTGCGCAATGTACCCGCCGCCACCGGGCTCCGCGCCGGGATACCAGAACGCCCACCACTGCACGCCGAGATACACGCAGAAAGTAATTACCGGCAGGGTCCATAGCGTTTCGCTGGCGAAGCCCTGGGAAAAATCGGGAAGAAACCCAAGCGGATCGGCGCCGCCATTTTTGGCGCGCAGCGCTCCGATCTGCGCGATCATCGAGCTCATCCCACCAGTGGCCTTCACCGCGTACCAGGCGATGGCGATCACGATGCCCATCTTCAGAATGAACTGAAACAGGTCCGTCCACAGCACGCCAGAAAGCCCACCCAGAGAAACATAGAAGCCGGTGAAGGGAATCAGGAAGAAAATACAAATAATCAACGCGTAGCCATCCGTGCCGGAAAATACCGGGCCGAATACTCCAGTCAGCCCGCGCGACATGCTCTGCAGGAATTGCCATTGACTGATGGTGACGCCCAGCGTGGTGCCCACGATATTGATCATCGCTTTCGTCACCCAGCCGAGGATCAAGCAGTTCATCAGCACGCCCAGGTAAATAGCCCGAAAGCCGCGCAGAAATGCGGCGGGCTTGCCGGAATAGCGCATCTCGGCGAATTGCACGTCGGTCATCAAGCCGGAGCGTCGCCACAACCGCGCGAACAAGAACACCGTCATCATTCCGGACGGCAGGAACGCCCACCAGATCCAGTTCCCGGAAATTCCCTGGGTATAAACCAGCCCCGCGACAAGCAATGGCGTGTCCGCGGCAAACGTGGTCGCGACCATCGAGGTGCCCGCCAGCCACCAGGAGACGGTGCGCCCGGATACAAAATAATCCTCGGAGCTGCGGCCAGCGGAGCGCCGGAAATACAGTCCCAGGAGGAGAGTAATCAGCAGGTAGGCAATAATCGCGGACCAATCCAATAAAGTGAATGTCATGGCGGGGCGGATTTATGGCACACTTCGCCGGGCGGAGGCAATGGGAAATCGCGGCGAAGATTATCTGTTGTCGGGACGTTTTCGGGAAGCAGACGGAAAAGTTCTTGTAAATGTCGTGGTGTGGCGTACGATGCCGCGTCGTTCCTGGGAGAAAAATGGGCGTCCATTCTGGAATCGGGAAGCACCAAAGTCGCTTCAGTTACTTATTGATACCGGTATTCGCTTTGATTAGTTCCGCCGCCACAGCGCACGCGCCACAATCACCGCAAGCGCCTTCTCCTGTCAATTTAATGCCTATGCCAGTGATGGTGATGCCCGCTGCCGGCCGCCTGGTGGTGTCGCAGAGTTTTTCCGTCGCGATCGCCGGCTACAGCGATCCAAAGCTGGAGCGGGCGGCGCAACGCTTCCTGCGCGACGTGAGCCGCCAAACCGGTTATTTCCTTAGCGAGCAGCTTGCCGACGCCGGTCACGCGACTCTCACGATCCACGCCGATCATGGCAGCGAGCCGGTGCAGGACCTAGGTGAAGACGAAAGTTACGTGCTAGACGTCAGCAGCGCCGGAGCCAAGTTGACCGCACCGAATCCTCTGGGAGTGATGCACGGCTTGGAGACTTTTCTGCAGTTAGTGGAAGTGTCGCCGGACGGCTACGCCGCTCCCGCGATTCATATCGAAGATACCCCGCGTTTTCCGTGGCGCGGGCTCTCTATTGACGTTAGCCGTCACTTTATCTCGATGCCTGTCCTGAAGCGCAACGTGGACGCGCTCGCCGCGGTAAAAATGAACGTGCTGCACCTGCATCTTTCCGACGATCAAGGTTTCCGCCTGGAGAGCAGGGAATTTCCCAAGCTGCAAGAGCTGGGCTCGGACGGAATGTATTACTCGCAGGTCGAAATGCGCGAGCTGATTGTGTATGCCAGCGACCGCGGAATTCGCATCGTGCCGGAATTCGACATGCCCGGGCACAGCACCGCTTGGTTCGTTGGCTATCCGGAACTTTCGAGCGGCTCCGGACCTTATCAAATCGAGCGCCGCTGGGGAATTTTCGATCCGGCAATGGATCCGACCCGCGAATCCACTTATAAGTTCATGGATAAGTTCATTGCAGAGATGACTAACATCTTTCCGGACCGCTATTTTCACATCGGCGGCGACGAAGTGAACGGTAAGCAATGGAACGCCAATCCGAAAATCCACGAGTTCATGCAAGCGCACAATTTGAAAAGCAACCAGGAGCTGCAGCAATATTTCACGGTACGCGTCGAGAAAATCGTCAGCAAACATCACAAATTCATGGTGGGCTGGGACGAGATATTGACACCGGGAATGCCCAAGGACGTCGTGATCCAATCCTGGCGCGGCCAGGAGTCGCTGGCCGAGGCGGCGAAACAAGGCTACCGGGGAATTCTCTCAAGCGGATATTACCTGGACGCAATCCAGCCGGCCGCGCAGCACTATTTAGTGGATCCGCTGTCCGGCGCAGGCGCAACGTTAACCCCGGCGCAACAAAAACTGATTCTGGGTGGTGAAGCTTGCATGTGGGAAGAGTTCGCTTCCGACGAAAGCGTCGAATCGCGAATCTGGCCGCGCGCCGCCGCGATCGCTGAACGGCTGTGGTCGCCGCAACAAGTGCAGGACGTGAATTCGACGTATCGCAGAATGGCGGCGGTCAGCGCACAACTGGAGCAACTGGGTCTGACGCATCGTTCGGTCAGCGTAAAAATGCTCGCGCGACTCGCCGGAACAGATGATATCGCGGCGCTCGATGTGCTAGCCCGAGCCGCACAGCCAGCGGGCATCAGCATTCGCGAGACGGAAGCGGAGAAGGCCGGCGGAATTCAAACCAGCGATGTTCCGCTGAATCGCATGGTAGATGCAATTGCGCCAGAAAGCGAAGACGCCAGGAAATTTTCCGCCGCCGTGGACCAGTTCATCACGAGCAAATTTCAGGACTCGGCCGCGGAATCCTACCTCCGCAGAAAACTGACGCTGTGGCGCGACAACGACAGCGCCCTACAACCGCTGCTGCAGAATTCATTTCTGCTGAAGGAAGTGGCGCCGGTTTCGCAGAATCTGGCGGCGCTGGGCGCCGCGGGACTGCAGGCGCTCGATTACATTGACGCGCACAAAGCAGCGTCCGGCGAGTGGAAGGTGCAGCAGGTCGCAATGATTCAGCAAGCAGCAAAGCCGACCGCGGATCTGGTGCTAGCCATCGCTCCAGCGGTGCAAAAACTGGTGGAGTCGAGTGCCGCTGCCTCTACCACGCCGTAATCAGAGGCCGAACCTCCGCTGGCGTCCGGACCTTGCCCAAGCCCGCCCCAACGGTACCAAGTGCTGTGGCGCCGGCGGAAGAATTCTGCAGCGTGAACGTAACGCCGTCAGCCGCCCACCTCTTAAGGGTGGGGAACGGGACGCTGCGTCATCGGTCGCGGCTGAAATTGCGGCTGCGGCACCTGCACGTTGAACGGCGCCTGATTCGGTCCGCCTGCGCCATTGGCTGCCGCGATGATCATCTGCTTATCGCGCAGCAACCCCGGCTCGCCGGGGTAATAGCTCAGCATCACGTCCACTAACTGGGAGGCCGCCGGATAATTCCGCTGCTGGTAAAGCTGGGTGACCTGCGTTTTGTAGATGTTATCGATCTGAGCTTCTAGCGCATGGCCGTTTTGATTGCCTGCGTTGCGCGCTTGAATGGCCCAGAAAAGCGCCGAGTTATTCAGAGGAGCGAAATAGCGTCCTTGGCTGTAGGCCGCTTGCGCGTTTTGCAACTGCTGCTGCCCGGCCGCAGCTTGCACGGGCACGGGAGCCGGCGTCGGCGCAGGAGCGACAGTACGCTGCACGTTATTCTGAACCGGATTCTGCGGCTCGCGCACGGGCTTATCATCACTCGCCACCGCAGGCCCGCTATCATCGGCCACACGAATTAGATCTACGTTGCTCGTGGCGCCACTCTTGCTCTGCCACGCTAAATCAAAAACGGCTCCCTCATGGATGTCAATCGCGCCCGACCCGCTGGCCTGCACGGCCTTGCGTCCCGGACACGAAATCAATCCGTCAATCGTATATTCCTGCGCCCCGGATTTCACACCGCTCGCGGCGAATGCATTCGACGTCGGATGAAACGCCTTTCCTGCGATCGTCACATTCAGGTTAGGAGTGCATTTGTGCCGGTCGCTTGTGTAGCGAATCATCACCGTAGCGGTGGTCACGGCGGGCGCTGGTGGCGGCATCGGCGGGTGATGCAAAAATTTCCAGCCGACGAACGCTACGACAACGACTGCGGCTGCGATGCCGATCATTGTCCAGGGCGGTTGTTTCGCGGCTGCCGCGGCCGTAGTCGTCGCCGAAGCTGGCGGTGCTGCGGCCGTCGCCACCGTCGGACTATGCACGCCCGTCGCGGGCTTCGCCACAATCGCCGCCGCTCTGCTCGCCGAAAGTTGCGAGTTCAATATGGCTTGCGGAATGGTAGTGGTTTGCTTCGGCGGCTCGGCAGTTGCCCAGCGCCCATTCGTATGCGCCTGAATCCCCTTGGCGCCGAGGCCCGCGACGAGCGAAGGCACGACGGTCGCCACTCGCTCCGGAGGAATGCGCGTGGCGTTGGCCGCAGCCATGGCCTGGTGCCAGCCCGGGCGGCGATGCGCATAATCGTCGTGTGTAACCTCCAGCAACAGCGGAAACGTGGCCTTGGAACTTTCGACCGCGCGCACGATTTCACGCGTGATCTGATCGGACGGCAACGATCGCGGCGAAATTACGATTACCATCGCCTCGCAGTCGGAAATGGCTTTGTGGGTTTCTTCGAAGTAATCCGCGCCCGCGGGGCAGTCCCGTTCGTAATACCAGCTGCTGTAGCCTTGCGTTTCCAGGCCGGCGGCAATTTCGTAAGCCACAGCGCCATCTTCCTGCACGTAGCTGATGAATACTTTTTTGGGCAAAGACGCCATGCGGAACTCCGAGAGGCGATCCCGAATCTTCGCCGCTACCGAGTGGGCCATATTCTGTACTACCCCGCAACTTGATTGCAAATCCAATTCCAGCCGCGTAGGCATTACATGCCACACGGAGGACGCCACAGGCGCACGGAAGCGCCACGTCCGGCACCCCCACCCGCGCAAGGTCTTGTCCGGCTCCGTACGCCATGCTATAAATAAAAGCCTGGCGCGAAGTTTTTCGTACGCGGGATTCGTATAGTGGTAGTACGCGACCTTGCCAAGGTCGAGGCGAGGGTTCGATTCCCTTATCCCGCTCCACTTCTGCAGCGATCTAGCGCCGGGCTCCTGCTAGCTGTCCGCTTCACCTCATGTTAAAGTCCCACCCGCCCAACCCACATGCTCGCGTATCTCAGCGGTCCTATCGAGTATGCAGAAGATGGCGGCAAGCTCTGGCGCCGCAAGCTTGCGCCGTATTTGCGCGAGCAGCTCGGCCACCGCGTCTACGATCCGGCCGAGGATGAACGGAAAAACCTCACCGACGGAGAAGCCGCGCATTTCCGCGAGTGGAAATCCACCGACGTCGAGCGCTTTCGCCGCGTGGTGCGAAAAATCATCGCGTTCGACCTGGACATAATCGAAAACCACGCTGACTACCTGATATGTTACTGGGATGCCCTGGCCAAGAGCGGCGGCACCTCTGCTGAATTGACCATCGCGCATCGCAAGGGAATCCCGGTGTACTTGGTGACCACGCTCCCCACGCCGGAAATCAGCGGATGGATGTTGGGGTGTTCCGATCAGTTATTTAGCTCCATCGAACACCTGAAAGAATTCCTCACCGCGCGTTTTGCCAGAGAAAAACAGAACCATCTCTGGAAAGATTGATAGAATTCGCGGCGCATGGAAACAATCCTGGTCGCCGTCGGCAGCACCCGCCGCCCGAAAGTGAACGCAGTCAGCGAAGCGCTGGCTGCGATTCGCACCGTCTCCGAGTTCCTTCCCACATTTGAAGTTGTGGCCGTCGAAGTGGCGAGCGGGGTTCGCCACACTCCACTCTCGCGTGAGGATCTGATGGCCGGAGCCCGCCAGCGCGCTGAATCCCTGGTGCAAATGGCCCGGGCGAAAAGTGAACGTTGGAAATATTTCGTGGGCCTCGAGGGCGGCCTGGATGTGATCGCAGGACTCGACGTGATCCCCAGCCTGGACGTTGTGCCCGATTTCGATGTCGTCAACGAAGCGAGCAATCGCTGGGTATTCCTCGAAAGTTGGGCATATGTTACTGATGGCGAGGGCCGCGGCTCCTTCGGCCAGTCCGGCGCGGTGCTGGTTCCTGAAGCCCTTGCGCAAACCGTGGTTGACGATGGTCTCGAGCTGTCGCAAGCGATCGACACCTTCGCCGGAGGCCACAATATTCGCGACGCCGAAGGCGCCTGGGGCATCCTGACGCGCAATCTGATCACGCGGCAAGATTCTTTTCGCGCCGCAGTGATCAACGCCTTCGCGCCATTTTTCAATCGCGGGCTGTACGCAGCGCGCGGCGACAACGCCGGCGCCTGAAAATTTGCAATCGCATGTGTTAGCCTACCCCGAGAGGTGAGACCGCGTGGACATCGTCAAGGGCAACATGGGTTGGATCGAAGTGGTCGTCGGGCCGATGTTTTCCGGCAAGAGCGAAGAACTGATTCGCCGCCTGCGCCGCGCCGAAATCGCGAAGCAACGCGTGCAGATTTTCAAGCCCGTCATTGACCAGCGCTATGCCAAAAACGGCATCGTCTCGCATTCCGGCCTGGAGCTCGATTCCGAGCTGGTAAAAGACGGCGCGGACATTCTGGCGAAAGTCGCGCCGCGCACCGAAGTCGTCGGCATAGACGAAGCGCAATTCCTCGGTGAATCGGTCGTCGAAAGCTGCGTGAAACTGGCTGACATGGGCAAGCGCGTAATCGTCGCCGGCCTGGACACCGATTTCATGGGCCGTCCCTTTGAGCCGATGCCCCGCCTGCTGGCAGTGGCCGAAGAAATCGTCAAGTTGCTGGCCATCTGTATGCGTTGTGGCAATCCCGCCGTGCACACGCAGCGCCTGGTCGCGTCCGAAGAGCTGATCATAGTCGGCGCAGGCAATATGTACGAAGCGCGCTGCCGCCGCTGCTTCGACCCGCACTTGGCCCACGAGAAGATCGAAGAGGAAAAGGCCGCAGCCGTCACAAAAGCCCGGGCGGCCACCAGCTAGCGCTGCTATCGGCTCAAACCAGGCCCGCCGCTGCAACCCCCCGCCCCGACTACGAATCTATATTCACGGAAGACCCAAAACGCAATAGAATAGGCGCAGGCGGACCGCCATGTACTATCGAACAACCATCGTATTGGCTGCGGCGCTGGCGCTCTGGGCCGATACTTCCGACGTGAACCGCTACCGCACACCGGTGCTGGCCGGCTCAACGACCTTAGGTTCGCTACCCGATCTCGGTCCCATGCCTGAAATTTTTGTTTCCGTCGTGCAGCAGCCCTCCGGCAAACAATCTCCGCTGCAACCGCAATCCCGCCTGGAAATTATCCGCTACGTTTCCGGCGAGTTCGCCAAAGTTCTGAAACCCATCCCAGCGGGGAAGAAGGGCTTCAAGGTTGAAGTCGGCAAGAAACTCGATGAGAGCGAACTGCGAAATGCTCTGCATTCGCACGGCCTGGCGGCGAATCCCGGCGACACGGTTCAGGTTACCGGGATCGAATTTCGTAACAAGGAAATCGTGATCGAGATCAACGGCGGCGGCAGAAGCAGCTTCAATCTTCGCGATCATCTTCAGGTCGGAGTCGGCGGGAACATGCAGACTCCGATGGAGACTTCCGGCGCGCACAAGAATAATGGCGGCACGCTGGTGCTCGATTTTGGCCGCTCCGTGCCGGACATGAGCGCGGATGATCTGATGACCGATCTGCAAGTTTTTCTGGATTTCACAAAAGAACATTCCGGCGCTGTCAACTGGCTCGATACACTCCCGCCGCAATTCAAGGAAGCGATTCAGGATCATCAGGCGCTGGAAGGCATGAATCACGATATGGTGCTGGCTGCGTTGGGCCGTCCCGGACACAAAGTGCGTGAGCGCGACCCGGACGGCAGCGAAACCGAGGACTGGATTTACGGCTCGCCGCCGGCGCGCACCACGTTCGTCACGTTCATCGGCGACAAAGTGGTTCGCGTGAAGGAATTCGATTGATCGCGCGTTGACTTTTCTCTCGCCAACCCCTAGCATTTCTCGACCGATCAAAATGGTTTACTAATGTTGTGCGCAACGGCGCGCAGCAACAATCCCCGGAGGATTCATGGCAATCAAGGTGGGCATTAATGGTTTCGGACGCATCGGCCGCAACATTTTTCGCGCGGCCCTGGGCGACCCTTCCATCGAAATCGTGGCCGTCAACGACATCACCGATTCCAAAACGCTGGCCTACTTGCTTAAGTACGATTCCATCCTCGGCAATCTGCCGAATAAGGTCACGCACACCGACGATTCCATCGCCGTGGACGGCAAGAGCATCAAAGTATTTCGCGTGAAGGATCCCGCCGAATTGGACTGGTCTTCGGTGGGCGCAACGATCGTGGTGGAATCCACTGGGTTATTCACCGATGGACCGAGTGCCCGCAAACATATTCGCGGCACCGTGAAGAAAGTGATTATCTCCGCGCCCGCCACCGATCCCGATACCACCCTGGTTCTCGGCGTGAACGATAAGACCTACGATCCAGCGAAGCATCACGTGATTTCCAACGCTTCCTGCACCACGAATTGCCTCGCGCCCGTTGCGAAAGTGCTGTCCGATACTTTCGGTATCAATGCCGGAACGATGACCACCATTCACTCCTATACAAATGACCAGAAGCTGCTCGATCTGCCGCACAAGGATTTGCGCCGCGCACGCGCCGCTGCTCTTTCCATGATTCCCACTTCCACCGGCGCGGCCAAGGCGCTGCAACTGGTGATTCCAGAACTCAAAGGCAAGCTCGACGGTTACGCGATGCGCGTTCCGACGCCGAACGTCAGCGTGGTGGACCTTACCGTGTTCACGGAAAAGCCGGCGACTGTGCAGACGGTGAATGCCGCTCTGAAGCTCGCCGCGGACGGGCCCATGAAAGGCATCCTCGAATACTCGACTGAGGAACTCGTGTCGGTTGATTTTCGCGGCAACCCGCATTCTTCGATTCTGGATGCAGGCTACACGCGCGTCGTAGGCAACAACTGCGTGCAGGTTCTGGCCTGGTACGACAACGAGTGGGGCTATTCCTCTCGCTGCCGCGACCTGATCAAATTCCTGGCAAAGTAGCAGCCAGGGCCATGACCAAACTCTCCATCCGCGACCTGCAGCTGAAAGCCCAGCGCGTTTTCATCCGGGTAGACTTCAACGTTCCCACCTCCGACGGAAAAGTGCGCGACGACACGCGCATCCGTGAAACGCTGCCGACGCTGCGGCTGGCTGCGGACCGTGGCGCGCGCCTGGTTCTCGCGTCGCATCTCGGCCGGCCCAAGGGCAAGGTTGATCCCAAGTACTCGCTCGCTCCAGTCGCCGCGCGCCTGCAGGAATTGCTCGGCGGCAAAGCAGTGGCATTCGCGGCGGATTGCGTGGGCCCCGAAGCAGAGGCGAAGAGCAAAGCCCTCCGAGAGGGGGAAGTGCTGCTGCTTGAAAACGTCCGCTACCACCCCGAAGAGGAGGCCAACGACGCGGAATTTTCGCGTCAGCTCGCGGCGCTGTGCGACGGCCTCTTCGTCTGCGACGCATTCGGCTCCGCGCATCGCGCTCACGCATCGGTCGTCGGCATCACGAAGTTTGTGCGCCAATCCGCCGCCGGCCTGCTGATGGAAAAAGAGCTGGCCTATCTCGGCAAAGCGATTTCGCATCCCGATCGTCCGTTCGTCTCCGTGCTCGGCGGAGCGAAAGTCTCCGACAAAATCGAAGTGGTGCAAAATCTGATGAAACTGGCCGACGCCATGCTCATCGGCGGCGCCATGGCCTACACCTTCTTGAAATCTCAGCGCCTGCCGATAGGGAAGTCGCTCGTAGAAAACGACAAACTCGACCTCGCGCGCGATCTTCTAGCCGAAGCCGAGCGCCGCAAGTTCCGCCTGGTCCTGCCCGTGGATCACGTCCTCTCCGAATCCATTGACTCTACGGCGACGCGCATCGCCGACATTGCGCAAACTCCCGAAGGATGGATGGGCCTCGACATCGGTCCGAAGACGATCGAATTATTCAGCCGCGAAATTTCCGCCGCGCGCACGATCGTCTGGAACGGCCCTCTCGGCATGTTCGAAAAACCCGCCTTTGCGCAAGGCACCTTGGCGATCGCGCGCGCGGTAGCAGCCGCTTCCGGCAGGGGCGCTACCTCTATCGTAGGAGGTGGCGATTCCGTCGCGGCCGTCGAGCAGTCCGGCCTCGCTTCGCAAATTTCGCACATCTCAACCGGCGGCGGCGCTTCGCTGGAATTCCTCGCCGGCGAAAAACTTCCCGGCGTCGAAGCGCTCACCGACAAACCATGAGACGCATAATCACGCCACGCGCTAAGCTCGCCTCTAGGAGAATCCTTTGCGCCGTCCAGTAATCGCCGGAAATTGGAAGATGTACAAAACGCAGGAGGAAACTCGCGCGTTTTTCGAAACGTTCAAGCCGCTGGTGCCCGCGACTCCCGAATGCGACATCATCGTCGCGCCGCCTTTCACCTCACTCGCCGTCGCCTCCGCCGCAGCGCACGGCAGTCCCATTACCATCGCCGCGCAGAATGCCCACTGGGAGCGCGAAGGCGCCCTGACCGGCGAAATTTCCATGCGCATGATTCACGACGCCGGAGGCAAAGCCGTCCTGATCGGCCATTCCGAGCGCCGCCAATTTTTTGGCGAGACCGACGAATCCGTGAACCGCAAAGTGAAAGCCGCGCTCGAAGCCAAGCTGACGCCGATCGTCTGCGTCGGCGAAAGCCTCGCGCAGCGCGAATCGCACCTCACCCACTCGATCCTGAAACGCCAGTTTGAAGGCGGGCTGGACGCGTTGACCGAGCACGAGTTCTCGCGTATCCTCCTTGCGTACGAGCCGGTTTGGGCGATCGGCACCGGCAAGACCGCCACCCCCGAAATGGCTGCGGACGCTCACCGCTACCTCAGGGAGCTTGCCGCCGCGGTTTTTTCGCCCGCGCAGGCCTCTGGGATTCGCATCCTCTATGGCGGCAGCGTCAAACCCGACAATATAAAGGGTCTGATGGCGCAAGCGGAAATTGACGGCGCGCTGGTGGGCGGAGCGAGTCTGGACGCGAAATCGTTCGCCGCAATAGTGAATTTCTGAACTGAAATTTTAGGATTTTAAACGCGCGGGTGCGCACTGAAACTGCACTCGACGCACAGGGAGTCAGCAATGCCGTCGTGGGCAAAATGGGGTTTAGCGCTGCTGGTAGCCGTTGGACTGATCGCCGTAGGCTGGCGCGTCTTGTTCGTTCTGGTGACGCTGCACGTGTTGGTCTGCTTCGTGCTGATCATCGTCATCATGCTGCAGAGCGGTTCGGCCGCTGATCTCGCCGGAGCATTCGGCGGCGCAGGCAGCCAGACGGCATTCGGTCCGCGCGGCGCAGCCACGTTTCTTTCGCACGCCACCACCTGGTGCGCCATCGTTTTTATGATGACCTCGCTGACGCTCTCCGTAAAGCGCGCCCCCAGCGATGTGAATACGAGCACCGGCTCGGTCCTGGAGCAGACGCAAAAGTCCGGCGCGCCACCCGCGAAGCCGGCTCAAACCGCGCCAATTCAAATTCCGGTTCAGCCAACGCAACAGCCAGCTCAGCAGCCGGCTCAACAACCCGCGCCAGCTCAAAAGCCGGCAACGCCGAGCCAACAGCAGCCACCAAAGTAAAGAGCCAGTATCGCGCCTGACACACCTCGACGGTCGAGGTGCGCCAATTTGGATCTGCCATCCTCAGCGCATCGCCGGATATGATTCGCATCATCGCTCGCATTGTGAAGCGTGCGGAGAACACGAATGGCAACTTTCACCTCAGTTGAGACCCCAAAGGGTGTCGCCGGCTTAAGAGACCTAACGCCCGAGGATATTCCAGCCATTATTCACTACTGGCTCTCCAGCTCCGACGAATACTTCGCATTCCTGGGAGTCGATCGCCAAAGGCTCGGCGGCGCGGACGACATCCGAACGCGTTATCTAAACGCGATTCGCACTGGCGATCCTGATCAGCACACTATCTCGCTCGCAGTCACACTGCACGCACAGCTCGCCGGTTACACCTTGTTCGTCCGCCATTCCGACGACGTGAACTATTGCCACTGGCACATCATCGCGCCGAATTTGCGCGCGCAGGGCCTCTCGACGGCGCTGTATCCCCACCGCATCAAGGCCTTATTCGACATCGCGCCCATCTCCCGCCTGATCCATCAAACGCGCACACGCAATCTCCCCGTAAATCGCATGCTCGACAAGTTTTTCCCCGTCGCCGAAACCAAAATCATCGACCAGCCGGACGGTGTCGGGCTTCCCGGCGAATTTCATTTTCGATATGTGCATCGGGAAGACATACCAAGGATTTTCACCCGTGCCGAAGAATTGCGCGCCGCTTCCAACTCGCAGCGGCGTCGCGCAACTGTGGAACCCGGCTCCTAAGATTCCACGCCTTCTGATATACTTCGTTTCGTCCTCTTCAGAATGCGGTCGTGGCGGAATTGGCAGACGCACCAGCTTGAGGGGCTGGCGGTAGCAATACCGTGGTGGTTCGAATCCACTCGACCGCACCAAACTCCGGGCCCGCGGGTTGCAGTTTCGGGCGATACCCATACCTCACGTACGATTTTCTTTTTAGTCACATCTTTGCATTCCACACGTTTCGAGATAGGTCAGTTTCGGGCTACGTGACCAAAACGGACAAAATTCGTTAATGCAACTTCTGCGATGCTGTGGGCGTCTGAGCACACAAGATGAACACGCGGACTACGCTTCGCATTCGTCTCATGCTGACAGTACTCTTGCTGCTGGCCTTGTGGAGTTCGAGACGACTTTCCCGTCGGTCTGCTGGCATCTATGTTGGATTGCCTGCCGAATCCTTTACGCTCGATTGCCGCGATTTGGTCTTAACTATCTCCAAGCAGCATTCGGTGAAAGCTAACCACGACACTGTTCCGCTTGAATCTATGGGAGCTCGCCTGAAAGGCATTTACAGCCAGCGTTATCGGCGCATTCTCTTAGTACGAGCGGACCCCAACGTCAACTTCGATGAAGTAATGCAGGTAATTTACGAAGCCCAAGGAGGCGTTTCGGATATGCAACTGGTGGTACTCACGCCGAAAGCGGAAAAGACTGCACCATCATGTCTTCTCGCCCAGGGATTCAATAAGATGTATTGAGCAGAACGATGTCTGCGCCAACTCCTGATTGGTGCATTTGTCGCGCACCGACCCACTACTCACAATCCTTCTTGATATTCATGCCGCGTTGTATATGATGTGCTGTTTTGATTTTGCAATCGGCCCTGCGGTCCTATCGAACGCTTTTTTGCCAACGCAGCCAGGAGAGCAAGAGCGATGCGGATCAGGAAGCGCAATAATGGTTCTGCGGCAACCCCGGCCCTGCTGTCGTTGATCATCGTAGTAATGGTGGCCATCACCGTTTACGTTTTCGCCTCGAATTTTCCCTGGGCAGTCCGGCCGGCTCCGATCACCTCCGTAGGCGCCGAGATCGATCATCAATACGATCTAACCCTCGCCGTCACCGCCACGGTTTTCATCCTCTCGCAGCTCGGTCTAGCCTTCGCCGTCTTTAAGTTTCGCGACCACGGCCAAAAAGCGCATTTCACGCGCGGCAGCAACACCCTGGAAGCCGTCTGGACCACCGCCACCATCGTCCTTTTCCTCGGCCTCGGACTGATGGGCCACAAAGCCTGGGCGGAAGTTCGCTTCACGCCGGCGTCCCCCGACGCAATCCAAGTGGAAGTCACTGGCAATCAGTTCGTCTTCAATTTCCGCTATCCCGGCCCCGATGGAAAATTCGGCAAGCTCGATCCCAAACAGATCAGCGCCTCCACCGGAAATCCGCTGGGTATTGACGCGAACGATCCCGCAGGCAAAGACGACATCGTAGTTCCCACGCTCACCGTTCCCGTAAATCACGAAGTGAACCTGCTGATCCGCTCGCAAGACGTGATTCACAATTTTTACGTGCGCGAACTGCGCATTCAGCAGGACGCCATGCCCGGCATGGTGATTCCGCTCCACTTCACTCCCAACACGATCGGCCAGTACGAAGTGGTCTGCACGCAGCTCTGTGGCCTGGGCCATTCGCGCATGCACAGTTACCTGAACGTCGTATCGGACGCGGACTACGACACATTCCTCAAGCAGCAGGCGGCGGGCCAGTGATCCTATCCATCATGACCCAACCCATGATTCGTTCCACGGAACACCCAGTAAGCCGGACCCAATTTCCAGGAGGCCACGCATGAGTTCGCACGCGCACGCCGGTGGATCCACCGTGCACGCCCCAATGGCGGAGCCCAGTGGTTTCGTCCGGAAATATATTTTCAGCGTGGACCACAAAGTCATCGGCATCCAGTATTTCCTGCTGGCGCTGACGGCGGTGGTCATTGGCATCGTGCTCTCGCTGCTGATGCGCTTTCACCTGGTGTGGCCCAACGCGACGTTGCCGTTCGTCAGCGGCGGGCAAATGTCGCAAGAGCAATACCTCGCGCTGGTCACCATGCACGGCACCATCATGGTTTTCTTCGTGCTGACCACCGCGCCACAAGGCGGCTTCGGCAATTATTTTCTGCCCATTCAAATCGGCGCGCCGGACATGGCTTTCCCCCGCTTGAACATGCTTTCCTTCTGGGTCACGTTCCTGGCCTTCGTTTCCATCATCGCCGCGTTCGTCGTGCCCGGCGGTGCCCCGATCAGCGGCTGGACGGGCTACACACCTCTCAGCGGCCTCGGTGAAATCACTGGACCCGGCGAAGGATGGGGTCAGACGCTGTGGATCGTCAGCATCTCGCTCTTCTGCCTCGCGTCGCTGCTGGGCGCGCTGAATTTTATCGCTACCACGATAGACCTGCGCGCTCCCGGCATGAGCCTGATGCGCATGCCGCTCACCGTGTGGGGCTGGTTCGTCACCGCAATTTTAGGCTTGCTGGCTTTCGGCGTGTTGCTCGCAGGTGGAATTTTACTTCTGCTCGATCGTTCCGCTGGCACCAGCTTCTTCATCCCTGCGGGCCTGGTCGTAAACGATCAATTGCAAGCGCACAGTGGCGGTTCACCTCTGCTCTGGCAGCATCTCTTCTGGTTTTTCGGCCACCCCGAAGTTTACATCGCGATTCTCCCAGGCATGGGAGTCGCTTCGCACGTGCTTTCCACTTTTGCGCGCAAGCCCGTTTACGGTTATCGCGCGATGGCATACGCCATCTGCGCGATCGGCTTCCTGGGATTCATGGTTTGGGGCCATCACATGTTTGTGAGCGGCATGAGCCCCTATTCCGGCTTCGCGTTTTCCGTCCTTACTATGTCCATCGGCGTGCCCTCCGCCATCAAGACGTTCAACTGGCTTGGCACCCTGTGGGGCGGCAAGATTCAGTCCAAATCGCCGATGCTGTTCGCGCTCGGCTTCGTTTCGTTGTTCGTTTCCGGCGGCCTATCGGGCCTATTCCTCGCGCAGCCTGCGGTGGATAACATGCTTCACGCTACTTATTACGTCGTCGCGCACTTCCACCTGGTGATGGGCGTGGCCGCCATCTTCGGAATTTTCGCCGCCACCTATTTCTGGTTCCCGAAAATGTTCGGACGCATGATGAACGAGCCGCTCGGCAAAATTCATTTCTGGTTCACGTTCGTCGGCGCTTACTGCATCTTCATGCCCATGCACTTCATCGGAATCGCAGGCGGCATTCGCCGTTATGCCGACGCTTCGGCCGTCGGCTTCCTCGCGCACCTGCAGCCCGTGCACCAGTTCATGACCATCGCCGCGTTCATCACCGGCGCCGCGCAACTATTTTTCCTGTTCAACTTTTTCTACAGCTTGAAATTCGGTCCCAAGGCTTCCAAGAACCCCTGGAATGCCACGACTCTGGAATGGGACACGGATTCGCCGCCGCCCATCGATAATTTCGGCGGCCACTATCCCAGCGTCTATCGCGGCCCGTACGAATTCAGCGTTCCCGGCGCGGTGGACGATTTCATCCCGCAATGGGTGGAGCCATCGCAGGTGGCGCGCGTAAAATAAATTAGCGTGCAGTCCTTCCCGGCGCAGCCACAAATTCCGCCGGACCGTAATCGCAACTCGGAGTAACGCAATGCCAAGCACAATCGTCACCGAAGAAATCGAGCTGATTCATTCGGGCAAGGGCCCGGGAGGCGGAAATTTCTCCGGCGACGGAGGCGACAGTGGCGACTCTTCTGGTGCTACTAGCGTTCCGCAGCGCGCCTACGTCACCGGAATGTTCATAGCGCTGGCCGGCATTCTGATGTTCTTCATGGCCTTCGTCAGCGCCTACATCGTCCGCAAGGACATGCCCAACAGCGCTTGGATTCCGCTGCAAGTTCCGCGCCTCCTCTGGCTCAACACTCTGGTACTAATCGCCAGCAGCTTCACCCTTGCCCGCGCGCACAGCCGCTTCACCGCGAAAGACGAAGAAGGCTTCCGCCACTGGTGGGCCACCACCACGATTCTAGGCATTCTTTTCGTCGCCGGACAGATACTGGCTTGGCGCCAGCTAGCCGCGCAGGGAATTTTCCTGGCGACGAATCCCAGCAGCAGCTTTTTTTTCGTCTTCACCGGCGCGCACGGTTTGCACCTGCTGGGCGGAATTCTAGCGCTGCTGTACGTGCAATTCCGCGCCACCAGAAAAGTCACGCGCGGCACGGCGATCGAAGTTGTCTCCATGTACTGGCATTTTATGGACGGGCTATGGGTCTTCTTGTTTCTACTCCTCTACCTGGGAAGGTGAAGCGTGAGTGACACGGAATTCGAGGGCATAGTCGCATCGCCGTGGTCCGGCGGCGCATCTCCCTTCGCCATCAATTCGAAAAAATTGGGGATGTGGTTGTTCATCATTTCGGATTCACTTACGTTTTCTGCCTTGCTCATCAGTTATGCGTACGTTCGTCTGGAGACGCCGAACTGGCCGCGCCCGTTTGAAATCTGGCCGGCCATCGCCAAGTCTTCGCTGATGACGTTCGTCCTGCTGTCCAGCAGCTTGACCATGGTTCTCGGAGTAAATGCCGCGTTCAACGGCGATCGCAAGAAAACCGTGCGTTACCTGATCGCCACCATCATTTGCGGCCTTCTCTTCGTCGGCATTCACGCCACAGAGTGGGTCACGCTTATCGGCGAAAAGGTCACACCGTGGTCGAACCCCTTTAATCCGGCTGCTCCGCTTTTCGGCGGAACTTTCTATGGTCTTACCGGCCTGCACATGCTGCACGTCACCATCGGCGTGGTCTATCTCGCGATCATCGCCTGGGGCTTCGACAAAGGGAAGTACACGGCCGAACACGTCGAAGTCAGCGGACTGTACTGGCACTTCGTTGACCTGGTCTGGATGTTTATTTTTCCGATGGTGTATTTGTTGAGCGTCAACCCGAAGTGACAAGGAGCGAGCGAACCGATGAGCGCACACGGACACACCGCCGAGCTCACCCACGAGCACGCCGTAGGCACCACCAAACTTTTCGCCACGGTTTGGGTCTGGCTGCTGCTAATGACGATCGTGGAAGTTTTTCTGGCTTACTTGCGCCTGCCAGTCCCTATAATGATCACGATATTGGTCGGTCTCTCGCTCATCAAGGCGGCGCTGATCATTTCGTATTTTATGCACATGCGCTTTGAGCGTCTGGGCCTGTTCCTGTTGCTGATTCCGGCCATGGTGTTCTGCATTTGCATGATGCTGATCATGTTCTTTCCGGATAGCGTCCGCTTGATGCAGCTCAGGCCGCATTGACGCTGGCCGGACGGGCGCGTCAGAGAAACGCACCGGCTGCGCGTGATCGGTTTACACTGCGTATGAAGGAAACGCGGGAGAATGAATTGAAGAAGGACATCCTAATTCGCGCGGCGCTACTGCTAATTTCCTGCGCCGCTCTGATCGCGCTGCCCGTCCCGCACGTTAAGGCGCAGAGCTGCGCCATGTGCTACCAGGGCGCGGCAGCTTCCGGCGCGCAAGGCAGCGTTGCACTCCGCCACGGCATTTTGCTCTTGTTCGTGCCTGCCATCAGCCTGTTCGTAGGAATCTTCGCCCTGATTTATCACCGCCGCAACGTCGCGCGCTGATTTCACGCCATCCGCCGTGCGGCGCTGCAGCAACGGATGCCAATTGCGCTCGGCATCCGCGCTGCGATTCACGCCCAGCTCTGCGCTACTGGGCTTTAGGTTTGTGCAAATCGGTGCAGATGGCCACAGCGCTGTTCGGATCCACCGCGCCGTCCCCCTGCTCCACGTGCTGAATTTTTCCTTCCTTGTCCACGACGATGGTCGTTCGCTGCGCCCACTCGTATTTGTCCCCTTGCACGTCGTAAGGTTTCAAGATTCCATATGCGGTGAGGACTTTACGATTCATGTCGCTAAGGAGAGGAAAAGTAACTGCGATCTGTTTTGCGAATGCGGCGTTTGCTGCGGGGCTGTCTATACTGATTCCAAGTACCACGGTGTCGCTTGCTTCCAGCTTGGCCATATCAGCCTGATAGGCCTGCAATTCCTTGGTTCAGCCACCTGTAAATGCGAGAACGTAAAACGCCAGGATGACGTTTTTCTTGCCGCGGAAATCACTCAGCTTCACCGGCTTCCAGTCATTCGCCAGCAAAGTGAAATCCGGCGCCACGTCTCCCTCCTTTAGATTCGTCTTGGCAATGGCATCTTCCTGCGCCGCCGCGGAAAACTGCCCCGCGAGCATCAGCAGCAGGAGAAGCCCGACGACGGCAGTGACGATCCTTTTCATCGGCAATCTCCTTGTGAGTTTTGCAAACTACGCACTGCGATTATAGGCGCGCTCCGCTACGTGCTTGTCACGGCGATGTAAACTTTGCACCGGAACCAACGCCGATTTCGCTGTTCCTTCCCGGCACATTCCTTATAATTCGTCAGTCACGCCGGAGGCCCGGACGGAGTGTTTGCTGATCGCACCAATTGGAACCTGAAAGCCAATCCGTTGAGCGAGACTCTCGCCCGGCATCGCGCGGCAAGGAAGCCTTTATTCGATCTCACGATTTCGAATCCCACAGAATGCGGATTCGAGTACGGCGATCGCGCCATCCTGCAAGCCCTCGCAAATCCCGCCAGTCTCGCCTACGATCCAGAACCTCGCGGACTGCCGATCGCGCGCCAAGCGGTCGCCGCATACTACGCTGCGCTTGGCGCGGGAGTGCCGGTCGACGGCATCATCCTCACCACCAGCACCAGCGAGGCCTACTCCTACGTCTTCCGCACACTCTGCAACCCCGGCGACGAAATCCTGATCCCCGAGCCCAGCTACCCGCTCTTCGCATTCCTCGCCGATATTCAGGACGCAAAGCTCGTGCGCTATCCGCTCGACTACGATTATGGCTGGCAGATTAATTTCCACGCCTTACAGCGGTCCATTACGCCACGCACGCGCGGGATGATCGTAGTCCACCCCAATAATCCGACCGGGCATTTCACCAAACCTCGCGAGCTGGAAAAACTAAACGAAATCTGCTCCTCGCGGAATCTCGCAATCATCGCCGACGAAGTTTTTCTGGATTTCGCACTGCAAGAAGGCCGAGTGCCCTTCAGCTTCGCGCACAATTCCGCCGCCCTGACGTTCACCATGAGCGGCCTATCCAAAATTTCCGGTCTACCGCAGATGAAAGCCGGGTGGCTCATAACCAGCGGACCCGAGCAGCTGAAACAGCAGGCTCTCGCCCGCCTGGAAATCATCGCGGACACCTACCTCTCAATGAACACGCCAGTTCAGCTTGCAATCCCCGCACTGCTCGAGCAGCGCCAGCCATTTCAAACACAATTGCTGGCCCGCGCGAGAAAAAACCTAACGGAACTAGATGGCCAGCTCGCAACGCAGAAATCCTGCGCTCGGCTCACCGTGGAAGCCGGCTGGTACGCCGTGCTGCGCGTCCCCGCGACGCGCTCAGACGAAGATCTGGCCATCGAGTTGCTAACGCAAAAGAACGTATACGTTCATCCAGGACACTTCTACGATTTCCGCTCAGAAGGATTCTTGATAGTCAGCCTGATTACGCGCCAGGAAGAATTTGCGGAAGGAATAAAGCTTTTGCTCTCGATATTCTAGCGGTCAATCAAAACCGCCAACGACACTGCTCGAATCTTATCCGGCCGTCGGCGTGCATGCAGCGAAAATATCGTTAACGCAGCCTTCCCGGCGGATCCGCCGTTTCCGGAGTCCCAATCTTCAGCTGCGGCCCGGTAGTCTCCGGCTTCTTGGACGGCACCGGTTGTGGAATACCGATGCCGCGATTAATTTCCAGATGTTCTTTCGCGCAACGCGGGCAATATCCCTTGCCATTTTCGTCGTCGCGCTGGCTCGCCAGTTCATAGCAGCCACAGATGCAATCGCAATATCCGGTGATCGAAGCTGTCTTGATGGGTATCAGCGTCATGAAAACCTCTCCCGTGGTCGTTGCGAGGGAATCATACCTACGCGCCGTGCGAGGCGCAAGACTGCGGAAGGGAACTTAAGCAAACGACAAATCAACAAAAAACTCAGGCCCGCTCCATCTGCGTCATGCGGAAAGGATCCCCAATCTTCTCATGCAGTTCCATCCACACGCGGTCCGGATGCGACAAAAATACTTCCACAACTCGCGGATCGAATTGCTTCCCCGAATATTTTTCAATCTCCGCGCGCGCCGCGGAAATCGGCAGCGCCTTGCGATAAGGCCGGTCGGAAATCATCGCGTCCAACGTATCGGCGACCGCGAAAATTCTGGCCCCCAGCGGAATCTGCTCGCCCTTCAATTTTCGCGGATAACCCGACCCGTCGTAACACTCCTGATGCGACAGCACGATCTCCGCGGCTTCCTTCAGAAATGGAATCCGCTCCAGCACCGAAAATCCGATCTCGCAATGCTTGCGCATGATTTCGCGCTCTTCGTTAGTCAAAGGTCCCGGCTTGCGCAAAATGCTGTCGGGGACGCCCATCTTTCCGATGTCGTGCAGAAACGCGCCGCGCGCGATCTGCCGCAATGCTCCTGGATCCACGCCCATGGACCGCGCGATGGTGATCGTAAACGCCGTCACCCGCTGGCAATGGCCTTCTGTCTCCGCATCTTTTGCGTCCAGAGCCCCGCCCAGCGCCTCCAGCGTGTAATCGTAAGATTGCTCCAAATCCTGCAATGCGATGGAAAGCTGCTGCGTGCGCTCCGCCACCAGATGTTCCAAATCACTCTGGTAAGTACGATTTTCCATCACCAGCCTGCGGTGCTCCAACGCGCGCCGCACGCTCAAATGGAGCTGGTCCTTCTCAAAGGGCTTCAGAATGTAGTCGTATGCCCCCGCACGAATTGCCTGCAGCGCGATGGAAATGTCGTGCATCGCGGTGACCATGATCACCGGCACGTCCGGATCTTCGTTGCGAAGCTCCGCCAGCAGCTTCAGCCCATCCATTTCGGGCATCACGATATCGCTCAGCGCGAGGTCGAACGTACCCTTGCGAAAAGCGTCCAGCGCCATCCGTCCGTTCGAACACACGGTGCAATGGTATCCTTGCGCTTCCAGCAGGGTCGAAACGACCTCGCGAATCGCCTCTTCGTCGTCCACTACCAGGATTTTTTCCGTTTCCACGATGGGCTCCCGGGACACTCCATTATAGGGCCTGCCCACGGCCCAGAAATGCCTATTTGACGAATCGAATACCAGCGTGCTGCATTGCACAATAGCCGCTTTGTACTCCCGGCATGCGACGTCGGCTGCACCACCGCAGGCGACTTCGATTCAGTCTCGGCGATCACTCGGCGACCTGTGCCCCAGCGCAGGGGAATGCTCGCTCGCGGCTCCGACTACTCGCGCCATGCTCGCTTCGATTTGCACGGAAAGATTCCCAACCAGCTCGGTGAGCCGGGTCAGCCGATTCCTCGATTGCAGTTTCTCTGAATGAATCTGCAGCGACGCGATCCGGTAATTCACGCGAAATTCGAAACGCGAACTCGCCCGCTCGAATTGCCGCATCCAGGGTTCCGCGGGAGATATTTCCTGCACCACCGCCATCAGCCGCTCCAGACGCCCGAAATCTTCCGCCAGCCCCGTAAGAAAGCCCTTCACAATTTGCTTGCGCTCTGCGTGCAAGTGCCGCTCAATTTCTCCAGACGCCTTGCGCCGCAGATAATCGTCGTCCAGGTTGGCGAGCGCCTGCCGCAACTGCGGAAAATGTCGCGCGTGCAGAGCCAGCAGGTCTTCCATGCGCTCCCTGCCGCGCTCTCCGGTTTCTTCGGGCAGCGGCTTCAGCGCCACCCAAGCCAGCTGCAGCAGTCCCACGGTACCGATTGTCACGCACCAAATTGCCAGCAGGCTCATCTCACGTTTCACCTTCTGTCGTTATTAAGTGCGTCGGCCCTGATCATATACTGCCATTTACCACATTACTGTTGACGCTGACGTTCACTAAGAGTAATATCCCGCTGGTCGTAGAATGATGGCCGGCAAGACAGTCGGCCAAGGTTTGGGAGAGCGGCGTGGAATCGCTCGAACGCTTCGCGCAGAATCAGCGCATCATCGAAGAGTTCGTCTCGCAGTGGCTGGTGGCCATCCCCACCGCCTTGGGACGCCTCGCGCACGTTGCCATGCTGCGCGACATTTATACCGGCCGCTATCATCATCCGATTCTTCAGGACGCTTACTCCGAGCCCGCCGTACATCAATCCCTGCTCTACTGCCACGAGGAGCTTTTCGAGAAAGTCCTCGAAAACAATTTCGAGCAGCAGGAATGGGATTTGCGCATGTGCTTCGCGGGCATGGACGCGCCGCCGGCCGAAATCGCGCAGCGCTGGCTGGAAGTGGATCTGTTCCGCTTGTTCGTTCCCTTCGGCACGCCGCCCTATCTGCGGGATCTTTTCTGCTCCAATTTGCGTGTGATCCTGGGCCTGCTCGTCGCGGAAGAGTCTGTGGTTCATACTGCCGCCTGACAATTTCGCCCTGCCCGTATTATCTGCTGGAAACCCCCCGCACGTTTGTTAGCATCGAACTATGGTGACTAACCCGGTCCGCCGATGGTTCCGCGATCCCTTCAAGCGATTGCTGTTCGAACTCGGCGCCGGCTACTATGCACGCAAACTCGCCACCGGTCCCGAAGCGGACTTGCGCCGCGAGTTTCTGCAATCGTTGCACCTGCCCATTTCCGGCAACGGCCACGGTACCATCAGCGTTCTGGACGTCGGTTGCGGCCCCGGTCATGTGGCTCGCGCGCTGGCTCGCAGCGGCTACGATGTCACGGCTGTCGACCGCAGTCGCAGCCTCCTACGAATTGCCAGAAAGCTGGCGACCAGCGAACGCACTCCTGTGCAATTTCATTTATCGCCCGTGGAAAAACTTCCGTTCCCGGATTCATCCTTCGATTTTTGCTACGCCACGGGTGTCGTCTATTGGGTCGAACACCTTGCCGCGACTCTCTCCGAAATGGTGCGTGTCACTCGCCCTGCTGGTACGGTGGCGTCGCTCGATCCCCACGCGTCCATGTCCGTCAGCAAAATCCTGGCCTACGCTCGCGAGAAATGCATCAACGCGCGCGACACGCGCAAACTTGTCGCCTGGGCCACTTCCGCGCAACTCAATCGCCGCTTCGAGGAGGGCCACCTCCGCCGCGTGCTCACCGACGCCGGGCTGCAGAGTCTCACATTAGAGCAGCGCTTCGGCGGGATGGTGTGGTTCTGGAAGGGAACCGTGCCCGCGCGAGCGTGAAGCGTTCTTGCACCACAGTCCTTGCGGCAATATTCCGGAGGTCTGAATGAAATTGTTTATGCAGCGAACGCAGCGTCAGACGGGAGCCAAGCGATACATTGCCCTGGCGCTGTTGCTGGCGTGTGGCGTCGCATTCGCCGCAAAGCGCCCGGCCATTTCGCTCAAGTCCGTTGCCGCCCCGCAGCCCAAAATTTCGTCGCAGACGGCGCCAGGCTCCAGCCCCGAGTTCATCAAAGCCGCCGACGAAGTTCTGGCACAGATGAGCAAGATTCTGGATCTGCCGATCAAGGAGCCGCTCAAGAAAACGCTCCGCTCCAAACAGGAAGTCCGCGACTACCTGATTCGCGAGGATAAAGAAGACAAGAAGGATGCCGAGCGCTACGCCGACGACAAAACCCTGGAAGCGTTCGGCCTCATCCCTAAAGGTTTTCCGCTCGACTCTTTCATGCTCGACGTTCTGACCGACCAGGTCGCCGGCCTCTACGACCCCAAAGCCAAGGAATTTTACATCGCGGATTGGATTCCGGCGGACGAGCAACGCACCGTGATGTCTCACGAGCTCACCCACGCGCTCGAAGATCAATCCTTCCACATTGATTCCTGGATCAAAGCCGCGCGTCCCAATGACGACGCCGAGCTCGCCCGCGACGCCGTGAGCGAAGGCTCCGCCATGGCCGCCATGGTGGATTACGAAATGCTCGACCAAAAAGTCAGCGTGCGTGACGTTCCAGACGTCACCTTAATCATTCGCGCCGGTGCCCTCAGCGAAATGGATAAAGACCCCAACCTCGCGAAGGCCCCGCTCTACATTCGCGACGAACTTCTATTCCCATATCTTGCGGGCACCGGCTTCACGCAGGAATTTCTGAAAGCGCACGCCGGATGGCAAGACCTGCATCTGATTTTTCAGAATCCCCCCGTATCCACGCAGCAGATCCTGCATCCGGATTTGTACATGCATGGCGTCAAACCAGAAGTCGTTGTGCTGCCGGAATGGAAAGGCCTGGTCCCGGGCGACTGGAAGCTGCTGGAAGAAAACACCATGGGAGAATTCGGTATCGAGGAAATTCTGAAACAGCTGCTGGATGAAAATCGCGCCGAATTGCTGGCTCCGGCATGGAAGGGCGATCGTTACGCGGTGTTCGAGGACTCCAAAACGAAAGCCACTCGGCTGGTGTTCTGCCTGGCGTTGGATAATCCCGACGACGCGGCGCACTTCTTCGGCCAGTACAGCGAAGCGCTGGAGCACAAATACAAGACGCGCACGAATTTATTTCGCCGTCCCAATTTCTTTCAGTTCGAGACTGAAACCGGCGGAGTATTCCTGCGTTGCGTTGCCACGCACTGCCTCACCGTGGAAGGCGCCACACGCGACACATTCGACAAAATTAATCGCGCCATCGGCTGGGAGCCGGCGTCCCCGGCAATCGCTGCGCCTTCTGCACCCGAGTCCATCACGCAGCTCCCAACATCCATTGCACCTGGTCACCTCGGCGCTCAATAGCCGCACGGTTAAGGCGATGCCAACTCCGAAGCGGCCAAAAAACACGCCCAGCGTGCCGCCTCAATCATTCAGCGAAAGCTCCACCGTATCCGCGCGGTGCACCACCATCAGCGTCTGATCGTCCGCCTGCTTGCTGCCGGCGGAATAGCTCTGCACGTCGTTCATGCACGCGGCCGCCAGTTCCTGCGGCACCCAGCCATGCCGTTCGCCTGCAACATTCGAAAGCCGCGCCGCGCCGTATTCTGTACCAGACGCATTCACAGCTTCGGATATTCCGTCGGTGTAGAGCAGCAAACTGTCGCCGCGCTCCATGCGCACACGCTGCACCGTGTAGCGGCTGGTGGAGAACATTCCGAGCGGCACGCCCGTCGAACATACCTGTCGCACGCCATCTTTCGCGATGAGCAGAGCGGCCAAATGCCCCGCGCTGCCAATCTCGATTTCGCCGCGTTGCCCCGCGCGTCCACAAATCAGCGTCGCATACTGCCCCGCGATCGTGCTCTGGCAGAAAACGCTGTTGGCCACTTCCAGGAGCTTATCGAGCGTCAGGCCCACGCTCGAGAGGCTGCGGAACATCGCGTGCAAGTGTGTCATCAGCAGGGAAGCTGCCACGCCTTTCCCCGCGACGTCGCCGAGCAGGAAAACCAGTTCGCCACCGTCAGCCGCCGGAGGAATTAAATCGCAATAATCTCCACTCACCATTCCCGCGGGCTTGTACTGGTAGTGCACGCGCCAATCTCCGTGACGCAGATCCGTACGAGGCAGTAATCCGCGCTGCACACGCGCAGCGAGTTCCAGATCGCGTTCGAGCGCGCGCTGTTCGTCGCTCGTCAAATGATCCAGGCACAGCCGAACCAACGGGTCGGCCAGCAACCTGTCCTTTTCCACCGAATCATGGCACTCCGTACAAATTCCGTACGTCCCGTCATCCATCCGGTGCAGCGCGGAATCCACTTCGCCAAGCAGCTCCATCAACGACGCCGCCGGAGCTGCCGCCACGGGCGACGCGAGCACGGCCGTCAACTCCTTGCGTCGTTTTTCCAGTTGTTCACGAATATACGGGTCGCTCACTCCGCTCATTTCCTTGGCCTCCGCGTCCGAGCTTCGCTCCATGCGTACTGCCGCGCTATCCGTTTCCGGCATGAAAACTCCCTGTGCCCCAGTCGGTCGAATTCTCGGTTATTAGATTCCTAGTCTCGCGCCCGGGACTCTGGATTAATGGTATCCAGCAAGGTCCCAACAGCCCGCTGATCGGCGCGCGCATTACGATCCAGGCGTTGCAGCCGGTGCTCGAAATCGTTTCGGTAACGCCGCAGCAGCGCAGCGCTTAGCCCAGCGCACCGGTTTGCCGCACCAGGACGCAACTCCGCCAGCGCCTTGCGCACCAGAATCGCTGCACGCTGCGGTTCGCGAGCCTGGCGCTCGTAGTGAATCGCGAGCTGTTTGTAAGCCTCCAATCCCTCGCGCGAGCCGCCCAGGATGCTCTCCCAGAGTTTCACTGCCAGCGGCAAATCGCCTTCGCGCTTCGCCAGTCGCGCCAGCGAACGCCGCGCAGCCCTGTCCGTATCCGCGGGCAGCACGGCGTCGAGCGACTGCGCATAATGTTTCCTCGCGCGCGCCGTATCGCGACGACGTTCACAGATTCGCGAAACCCCGAACAATTCCAATCCGTCTGTGCCGTCCGTCCGCGGATCAGCTAGCACCGCTAAGACGCGGCTGGCAAGCCCCGCCAGGCCACGCAAGTCCATTTGGTTGTGCAGAAAAATCTGCACCAGGGGTTCCGGCGGCCCGCCGCGCAAATAATCGAAATAGAACTGCGGAATCATCTCGGAAATCAGGTCCGCGCCCCGATTCCATCCCAGCACATGCTTTTCCAGTTCCGCCAGCCGCACGGACCCCAGACGCAGGCGCCACAAATTTCGCGCCGGATGCAAAAAATCCAGATGCGCCCGCGGCGCTACGGCCCGGATTTTGCGCGTCATGCGATAACGCGTCTCCAGCAGCGGCCAATCAAACGATTTCCCGTTGAACGTCGCGAGCACCGGACGCTCGGCCATGCGCTCCGCGAGCGTCAACAGCAACGCGTGCTCTTCGCTCAGCTCGCGCATGAAGAACTGCTCCACTTCCAGCCCGCCCGCATCCCACCATGCGATACCAACCATGAACGGGTACGTCCCCGTCCCACCCATTAGCCCGGTAGTCTCCGTATCCAGAAAAAGCCACTTCCGCGGATCGCTCACCTCCGCGCAGGCTCCCGGCGCGAGCAGCCGCAACGCCTCCGCGTTCACCGAGCCTTCCGGCGGTTCGCACCCGATAGCCTCAGAAAACCATTTACGCACAGACAAGTGCTCGCCAAACGAGTTACTCAGCGCTTTCGCCTGCAGCAGTTCAGCCAGCCGCTCCGCTCCATCGGGAAGCGCAGGCGAAAATCCCCGCGCGCCACCCGCGGCAACCTCCGCCGCAACGCAAGCTTTCCGCGCCGGTTTAAGCGCCGTCAGGTGTTCGAATCGCGAATTTCCGCTCGTCGTCAAGCCCTCGCTCCATCCGTCGTCACGGTCTGGCACTCCCCACAACTTCCCAGTGCTGTACCTTAGGCTCAAATTCGAGCAGGTAATCACGGTCCTCGGGATAATATTTCGCGCGATCCACGGGCTCTCCCGCGAATCCCTTGATCGCCTCCAGCGACTCCCAAAATGTGAGAGTGACGAAATGGGTTTTGTCTCCCTCGTCTCTGCGCAGAATGTAAACCGCCAGGTTTCCGGGAACGCCGCGGTAATCCGGAATCGCTCTAGCATTCAGGAAATCGGAATATTTGTTGGCCTTCGCTTCAGGCGTCACGCCATGCCACATTCGCGCTATCAAGTGATCTCCTTTTGCGGGCCTCGATCAATACACTTCACGCGCACAGCCGCTGCAAAATCGCCAGCGCCGCTTCCTTCGTTTTCTCGCATTTTTCTCCGGCAGGTCCCACGCACGAAGGGCACCCTTGCTCGCATGGGCAGCTCAAAATCAGCTCACGCGTCCGCCGCAACAAAATGTCGTGCACTCGAAACAAAGGCTCACTGAACCCAATCCCCCCAGGATACGCATCATACAAATACAAATTCGGCTCGAAGAATTCCCTCATCTCCGTCGGATTCCCAAGCGTCGCCGAAGGTTGCTGCCATTCGGTTTCCACGCCCGGACCCGCCGGCCGCTCGCCCACAGCAGTCCCCAGATCGCGCCCATCGCACATCAAGAGCAGACTAGCCATCGAAGCCATCGCATAAAGCAACCCGAGTATCCCATTCTGCCGGTCAGACAACGCGTAAGGCAGCTCACACAACAGATTCCGTTCCAGCGTGATCCAGAACGCCGTAGTGTGCATTTCGTTTTCCGGCAACTCCAGGTTCCCCGCGCCGATATTTTCGTTGGTGAAAAACTTTATCTTCTTGAATCCCACCACCTGCGACCGTACCAACACGTCGCCATGCGCCCGCGCGGCTGACCCCGCGATTTGCTCTTCTTCGGCAATTTCCAGCACGCGCACCTGCGTGTAGCGAATCGCGTCGGTGTAGTAATCCACGTTCACGCTTTTCACGTACGCCTTCCGCTGCTCGAAATCCAGCCGCTCCACGTGATATTGCTGCCCCTGGTGCAAATAAATTGCCTTGGGATGCACGGTCGTCAGCGCGGAAGAAAAATCCACTTCGCCGATCACCTCCGGCTCGCCGTTCTCCTCTCCATTCGTTCCGCCCGTCGTATCAATAATCACGAAATTGTCAGACGTTACCGAACGCAAGCTCACCGTATCCGCCGGATAAGCTTCCTGCACCCAATGCCAATTCCCGCCGCTGCGATGCAGAAATCCCGCCTCGCTCATCCGCTCGCACAGGCCGGGTAAATCCACATCGCCGAAGCGTTCTTCAGGCCCCAGCGGTAGCTCGAACGCCGCGCATTTTAAATGGTTCACCAGAATTTCCAAGTTGTCCGGCTGCACATAAGCATGCTCCGGCGAGCGCCCGAAAAAATAGTCCGGATGCTGCACGATGAACTGATCCAGCGGTGCCGACGACGCCACCATCACCGCGCACGACGTCCCGCTCCTCCGTCCCGCGCGCCCCGCGCGCTGCCACGTCGAAGCTATCGACCCCGCATATCCCGCCATCACGCTCGCGTCCAGTGAACCGATATCAATTCCCAATTCCAGCGCGCTCGTGGCCACCACGCCGCGAATCCGTCCGTCGCGCAATCCCCG
>Ga0209275_10000006_pt1 | contig 61312 bp, 58 predicted proteins | sample HubBroMetageREF2_FD_188344 | JGI IMG/M metagenome (GOLD analysis project Ga0209275, IMG submission 188344) | Reference soil microbial communities from the Hubbard Brook experimental Forest, New Hampshire, USA - Hubbard Brook CCASE Soil... | ecosystem: Environmental > Terrestrial > Soil >... | reverse complement strand
GGCCGTTGAGCACGTACTCGTCACCGTCGCGCTCGATGCTCAGCGCGACATTGGTCGCGTCTGAGCTCGCTACGTCGGGCTCGGTCATCGCGAACGCCGAACGAATGTCTCCGTCCAGCAGCGGCATCAGCCAGCGTTCCTTTTGCTCCTGCGTGCCGAACTGGTGCAGTACCTCCATGTTGCCCGTGTCCGGCGCCGAGCAGTTGCATGCCTCGGAGGCGATGTGCGAGCGCCCGAGGATCTCCGCCAGCGGCGCATAGTCGCTGTTGGACAGGCCCGCGCCATGCTCCTCGTCGGGCAGGAACATGTTCCACAGCCCCGCCTCGCGCGCGCGCCTCTTGAGATCCTCCATCACCTGTGGCTGGTGGTGAGGGTTGCCGGCCTCGCGCAGCTGGCGCTCATACACCTCCTCCGCGGGATAGATGTGCTCGTCCATGAACGCACTCAGGCGCTCCTTGAATTCAGAACAGCGCTGGCTCGGCTCGAAGTCCATTGGTCCTCTCCCTCGGGGACGGCGGTGGCGTGGGTAGTGGCCTAGGATCATCGCCGATGAGTCATGACGGCGTGAGCGAGCCCGCGCGTGAGGGCGCAAGTCCCGGCGAGCAGGAGGGCGCGAGCTACCGCGCCGCGGGCGTGGACTACGAGGCGCTCGACGCCGGCAAGCGCCTGGCGATGGCCAAGGCGCTTTCCACCTCGCCGCTGCTGGCGGCTCGCGGCGGCCGTGCGCTCGATGCTTCGCGGGGGGAGCCAGCGTTTGCCTTCGAGCTTGGCGAGCAAACGTTTGCGTTCGTCGTCGAGGGTCTCGGCACGAAGTCGATCATCGCGCGCCACGTGCTCGAAGGCCAGGGGATCGACCGTTTCGCGCAGGTCGCCTATGACACCGTTGCCGCGATCCTCAACGATCTGTGCTGCGTTGGTGCGCTGCCGCTGGTAGTCAACGCGTACTTCGCCACGGGTGCCTCCGAGTGGTACCTGCAGAGCGAGCGCTCCGCGTCGCTTTTGGAGGGCTGGCGCCAGGCTTGCACGGATGCCGGTTGCGTGTGGGGCGGCGGCGAGTCTCCGTCGCTCCCGGGCATGCTGGCCGAGGATGACATCGAGCTGGCGGGCGCCGCCGTGGGGGCTGTACCCGCGGGGCGTTCGGCTCTGCTTGGAGACCGGCTCAGCCCTGGCGATGAGATCGTGCTGGTCGCCTCCAGCGGGCTGCATGCCAATGGCGCGTCGCTGGCGCGGCTGATCGCGCGACGGCTGCCTGACGGCTACGCGACAGCGCTTGGAGACACCACGTTCGGAGAGGCACTGCTGGAGCCCTCGGCGATGTATGTGCCGCTGGTCGCCGCCCTGCTCGAGGCCGAGGTCGAGCTGACCTACATCAGTCATGTGACAGGTCACGGGCTGCTCAAGCTGATGCGCCCAGCCAAGCGGCTCACCTATCGCATCGAGCAGTTGCCTGAGGTGCCGCCTGTGCTGAGCTTCCTCGTCGAGCAGGCGGGCCTGGATGCGCAGGCGGCGTATTCGACCTTCAACATGGGCTCTGGCTACGCGCTCTATTGCGCTGCTGGCACGGGCGAGAAGATCGTCGGCATCGCGGCGCGGCTGGGTCTCAGCGCGATGCTCTCCGGGCGCGTGGAGGCTGGTCCCAGGGAGGTGGTACTGGAGCCTGTGGGCGTGCGTTTCGCAGGCGACCTGCTCGAGCTGTCCGTGGAGCCAGACTAAGTCTCCAGTTCAGGCTGAGTCTTTCGGATAGAGCCGCAATCCCGCTTCGGGCTTGGAAAAAGCCAGTCTGTTCACCCCAGTCAAGTGCTGGCTTCAACTTGAAGGCGTCGAGCGAGACGGATATGGTTTGGGACAGAACCTCGCCACTGTTCCTCAGCGATTGCGCTAGGGATCTCGATGTCGCCGGACCGGCATGGCTCCGGAGCTACCCGGATCGAGGCGGACCTGTCCATCAAATGAGGAGGGAAACTGATGCGCAGAGCATCCACCTGTCTTGCCGTCCTGGGCTTCGCATTGCTGGCGCTGCCAGGCGTCGCGTCGGCGCTGCCGACGGTCACGTTCAAAGCCGAGGCCGTCAAGATCCCGGGCTTCCCGCACACCGGCAACATCCTCGGCGCCGGCACAGCCGTGCAGGCCGAATACACGATCTCGGGGACCGAATACCAGGGGTCCCCGCCGCCGCTGATCGGCGTCAACTTCTTTCTGCCCAGTGGCAGCAAGCTGCACACGAGCGGCTTCCCCACATGCTCGAAGCCGACGCTCGAACAGTTCGGTCCCGTGAAGTGCTCCAAGGGCTCGGCTGCCGGCCCGGTCGGTACGGCAACCGGCTTCGTGACCTTCGGTGGCGAACGAGTCGAAGAGACGCTTGAAATCTCCTCCTTCTACGCACCAGGCGGCGGCATCGAGTTCTTCAGCGACGGCCACTCGCCCGTATCGCTGGAAATCCTCTCCAACGGTCACTACGTCAACCTCGGCGGTGGCGGTGGCTACGGCCCGGAGCTCATCACGGAAATACCGCTCGTGGCGAGCGTGCCAGGAGCGCCCTACGCCTCGGTCAAGTCGATCAAGGTCAAGGCCGGCTCGGCGTACAAGTCGCACGGGAAAACGATCTACTACGGGCGCGTTCCGAACAAGTGCCCGAAAGGCGGTTTCCCGATCAAGACCGAAGTGATCTTCGCCGAAAACGGCGAAATCTCGAAACCGGAGACGGTGGATGCGAGCTACAAGTCCCCCTGCCCCAAGAAGTAGGGGATAGGGAGGGTTTATGTCCGCAAGGGCGTAAGCTCGACCAGAGGCAAAGACGGGTGGGCGGCCCCATCGCAGACGGTGGGGCCGCCCGCTCGCTGTAAACGCAAGGAAGGATTGGGTTGAGGAAGGAGATCGTGGGGTGGAGGAGATTGGCGGCCGGCATTGCCGGCGCCGCGTGCGCTGCCGCGCTCGTGGTGGTCGTGCTGCTGGCGACCGCGGCGGGCGGCTCCAACGGCAGCTACACCGTGCGTGCGATCTTCGATGACGCCGGCTTCCTGATCTCCGGGGAGAACGTCAAGATCGACGGCGTCAAGGTGGGAACCGTGAGCTCGGTCACGCCAACGCCGCAGGCCAAGGCAGCAGTCGTGATCAGCATCTCCAACCCCGGCTTTCAGGACTTTCGCAGCGACGCCAGCTGCACGATCCGCCCGCAGGCGCTGATCGGGGAGAAGTACGTGGACTGCCTGCCCACGCAGCCGCGCGTGGAAGGCGCGCCGCTGCCGCCGCCGCTGAGCAAGATCCCCAAAGGCCGGGAAGGCGAAGGCGAGTACCTGCTGCCCGTGCAGAACACCTCCAGCCCGGTCGACGTCGACCTGCTCGGCGACATTCAGCGTCTGCCCGAACGCCAGCGTTTTACGCTGATCCTCAATGAACTTGGCGCCGGCTTGGCGGGGCGCGGCAGCGACCTCAGCGAAGTGATCAAGCGCGCTAACCCAGCCCTGAGGGAACTCGACCGGGTGCTCGCAATCCTGGCGGGGGAGAACCATGTGCTCGCGAAACTGGCGTCCGACTCCGACAAGGCCCTGGCGCCGTTCGCAAGAGTCCGTGGCCGCGTCGCGGACTTCATCGTGCAGGCCAACACGGTCTCGCAGGCAAGCGCCGCGACCCGCGGTGCCCTCGCGCAGAACCTCAAAGACTTCCCCGGGTTGCTCAAACAGCTCGGTCCGGCGATGGAACGCATCCAGAAGTTCGCCGAACAGACCACGCCCACGTTCACCGCCTTGAAAGCAGCGGCGCCTGGGATCGACAAGGCGTTCACGAGCCTCCCCGCATTCTCCAAGAGCACGGAAAAGTTCCTCGAGAGCACCGGCGCGACCGCCAAGCAGACGGGCCCTGCACTCACCGCCGCGAGACCGCTGCTCAAACGCCTGCAGGCCCTTGGAAGCGCCGCCGGGCCGTTCGCCGGCAACCTCTCCGAAATTCTCGCCAGCCTGCGCAAGACCGGCGGACTGGAGCGGATCATGGACTTCATCTTCCTGGGTGCGGGGTCCGCCAATGGATATGACGCGCTGGGCCACTTCCTACGGGCCGAAGGCGTCGGCACCGACTGCCTCACCTACACGATCACGCCTTCACCTGACGCTGGCTGCCGGCGCAAGTTCTTCAGCGCCGCAGGCACCGCCTCGGCGGCTAGTACCGGCGTCAAGATCGACCCCAGCACGATGGGCCTGGTGATGGCTCGCACGCTTGCTGTCATCAAAGGCGCCACGCCGGCGCAGGCGCTCGCCAAATACCCGGGCTCCGCCCCGACCGCAAGCGAATCTGCTGCTGCGAGCCAGACCGGCAGTGCGAGTACCGAGCCGGTCGGCGGATCGACCTCCGGCACGACCTACTACACGCCCTCGAGCGCAAGCAGCGAAGCGGGCGGGATGCTCCTCAACTACCTACTCGGCAACGAATGACCCGGCGAGCGCTACTTCTCTGCGTGCTGCTACCCGTCCTGGGAGCGCCGATGCTGGGCGCTCCCACGGTGAGCCTCGCCGGCGAACCTACGAGCAGTGAACCGACGAGCACAACAACGACCACAACAGCTAGCCCGCCGGCTGAAGGGAGCGTGACCACGTCGCAGCCCCAAGCGCCCGTCACGCCGTCTAGCCCCAGCGGCGAACAGGAACCGGGCACTGCCACGCCCGCCGCCGAACCGCAAGCCCCGCAGGTGCAGGCAGAGCACGCACAGGGCGCAAGCCCCAGCGGCTCTGCGACACCGCGCCGCGCACACGCTCGGTCCAAAGGCATGGCCGGCGGCGAAGCCGGTGCCAGCGAAGGTCCGGGCGCGGGGGCGCTGCGCGCTAAGCAGAAGGCGCCCGGGGTGGGTGGGCTCCGATCCCTCACACCCTCGCTGCCACTGGATCTGAGTGCCCCGATCGCCGGCGTGCCCGACTTCTTCATCGAAAGCTTTCAGATCCCGCCGTTTTTGCTGCCGATCTTCCAGGCAGCCGGTACGGCCTACGGACTCCCGTGGCAGGTACTTGCGGCAATCAACGAGGTCGAGACCGATTATGGGCGCGACCTGAGCGTCTCGAGCGCCGGCGCGGAGGGTTGGATGCAGTTCCTGCCTTCCGAGTGGGCCGAGTACGGCATTGATGCCAACGGCGATGGCTACAAGGACCCGTATAACCCCGCCGACGCGATCTTCGCGGCCGCCAGGTACCTGCGGGCCGCCGGTGGCGACACGAACATCAGGGCCGCCGTCTACTCCTACAACCACTCGCAGGCCTACGTGGAATCGGTGATGCTGCGTGCGCAGCTGCTCGGCGGCACGCCCTCTGAACTGCTCGGTGCGATCACTGGCCTCACCGAGGCGCGCTTCCCCGTGTACGCCGCCTCGCATTACAGCGACGGCTTCTCGACCGTCACCAGCGGAGCGGGTCCGGCAAAGACGCTGGTAGGCACGACGATCTACTCGCAAGCGGGCGCTCCGGTGATCGCGGTGCAGGACGGCGAAGTCGTGCAGGTCGGAGAATCGCCGGCGCTCGGGCATTTCGTCTCCCTGCGCGACGCCTATGGCAACACCTACACCTACGCCCAGCTCGGTGACGTGGCGTCGGTGTACCCGGTGCTCGAGCCGCGCGTGCACACGGCGGTCAGCTCCCGGATCGCGCACGCCCGCGGTAAGGCCGAACCGGCGCCCAGCGGCCCGGCAACCGCGGGTGCGCAGCCGCGCTCGCCGCTGTCGGAGGGCGCGGCGATCTCCGGGCTCGCGCTCGGCGCCGCGGCCGGTCTGGAATCGGCCTCCATCGCGCCCGCTCTGCCGACGAAGACCTCGACGCCGCCGCCTACGCCGCGCAAGCGCCCCACGCATATACGCTCCTTCAGCGAAGGCGCCAATGAGGTCTACCTGCATCCTCTGCTCCCGGGCGTGCAGGTGATCGCGGGCACCGTGCTCGGCCACGTCGGCACGGCGACGAGCGTTGCCGGCGCTGTGGCTGGCGAAGCTGCCCCACATATCCTTTTCCAGATTCGTCCAGCGGGGCTGGGCGCGCCGTTGATCGACCCCAAGCCGATCCTCGACGGGTGGGTGGCGCTCGAAGACACCTCGATCTTCAGGGCCAAGGGCGAGAACCCGTTCCTGGCGACCTCGCCGACGGTTGGCCAGGTGCTGCTGGAGTCAAAGCAGCAGCTCGAGCCGCAGGTCCTGCACGGCGGGGGCGTTCAGCTCGGGACCTGCGCACGCCAAGATGTGCAGGAGGGCAAGGTGGACAAGCGCGTGCTGGCGATGCTCGAGTACCTGGCGGTCTCGGGCCTGAAGCCCAGCGTGTCCGGGTTGGCGTGTGCGCCCCGGACGCCCGCGGCGCTCGCTGCCAACGCTCCCGCGAGCGACAGCAGCGAGACCGTCGCGATTACGGCCGTGAACGGCATCCCGATAGCGGGCCACCAGGGTCAGGGCTCGATCGCCGATGAGACCGTGCGTAAGTTGCTGATGCTCCAGGGCCTTGCAAGGCCGAAGCAGGTCGTCAGCCTGATGAGCTATCCAGGTGCCGCCGTTGCGCTCTCCAGCCCGCGCGTCGCCAACGCCATCCATGTCTCCTTCGCCGCGCCCAGCGCCAAGGCGGGACACACGGCGAGCCTGTTCGACTCTGGGCTCACACCGAGCGAGTGGATCGCGCTGGTCGATCGGCTCGGCGAGATCCCCGACCCGACGGTTGGCAGTGGGCACTCGAGCGCAGCGATCCCGGACAATGCCGGCGCATCCGGCGCGAGCGCGGAAGGGGGCGCCGGTGGCAACGACTAGCCCCCCAAGCCCGCCGGCTTCTCCGCCGCCGCCTAGCTCCTCCGGGCCGGCGCCGCGCGTGCGCGCTCCCGCCCCATCGAGTCCGATCCGGATCGTCGCCGCGGGGGCGCTGGGACTCGTCGTCTTGATCATCGCCTACCTGCTGTTCGCCGGCGCCGGCGGCGCAACCTACAAGTTGGAATTCGCCGAAGCCGACCAGCTTGTGCGCGGAGACCAGGTGCAGGTCGGCGGCGTGCAGGTCGGGAGCGTGACCAACATCGAACTGACCCATAACTTCAAAGCGATGATCACGATTCACGTCGATTCTTCGCTCGTGCCGCTGCACCAGGGCACGGTCGCCCAGGTGCGGGTGCCATCGCTGACGACCGTGGCCAATCGCTACATAGCGCTCAGTCCGGGGCCCAACAGCAGCCCGGCGCTGTCCCCCGGAGCTACGTTGCCGGCGAGCGCAACCCGCGAAGTCACGGACCTCGACGCGCTGTTCAACACGCTCAACCCCAAGACGCGCAAGGGTCTGCAGGGCTTCATACAGGGAACGGCCGAACAGTACGTCGGCCAGAGCCGTAACTTCGGCGAATCGGTAGAACTGTTTCCCGCCTTCCTGACGTCCACCAACCACTTCTTCTCCGAGCTCTCGAGCGAACAGTCGGTATTCACGAGCTTTCTCGTCGAAACCGCCAAGGCCGTGACGACGATCGGCGCGCGCAAGGAACAGCTCGCGGACCTGATCGAAAACCAGAACAAGGCGTTCGGGGCGATCGGCTCGGTGCAAAAACAGCTCGCGAGTGGACTGAAACAGCTGCCGGTGACGTTGCGCCAAGGCAACAAGACCTTCGCTGAACTCCCATCCACGCTCGCCGCGCTCACGAAGTTCGTGGAAACGTCCAGGCCGACGACCAAGCCGTTGACGAAGCTGCTCGAACGTCTCCGCCCGCTGGTCATCACAGGGACGCCGGCAGTGCACGACTTCAGCCTGGCGTTCAGCCGCCCTGGGGCCGACAATGACCTCACCGACCTCGTGCGCGCACTTCCCGCGCTCGCCAGCCAGCTGAAGAGCACCTCGCCGGCGAGCGTCACCGCGCTCAAGGAATCCGTTCCGATCACCGCCTTCTTCGGTCCCTACTCGCCCGACCTGGCGGGCACGCTGCGCACCTTTGGCCAGGCCACCGCCTACTACGACGCCGACGGCCATTACTTGCGCGCCACCCCCATCCTGCCCGACTTCAAGCTCGGCGAAAACAACAACCTCACACCCGCCGCCAGCCCGCAGGCCGCCCTGGAAGGCCTGAAATCCGGGCAGCTGCGCCGCTGCCCCGGTGCGGCGACGGCGCCAGCCGCCGACGGCTCCTCGCCGTTCGTCGATGGGGAACTACTGAGCTGCGACCCGTCGGAGGTCCCATGAACCGGCGGCGGAGCTCCATTGCGGCGAGCCCGCTGCTGGTCGGCGCGATCACCACGCTGATCGTCGTGGTGGCGGTGTTCCTCTCCTTCAACGCCAACAACGGCCTGCCGTTCGTGCCCACGTACAACATCAAAGTCGTGTTGCCAAACGCGTCCGGTCTGCAGCCGTCGAACCAGGTGCGCATCGCTGGAACACGGGTTGGGCTCGTCGGCTCGATCTCGCCCCACGAGGATCCGCGTACCGGGCGCATAACCGTGATCGCAAACCTCAAGCTCGAAAAGAGCGTCGAGCCGCTGCCCGCAAATACCACGGCGATCGTGCAGTCGGTCTCGGCGATCGGTTTGAAGTACCTAGACCTGGAAAAGGGCAACTCGCGTCAGACGCTGAAGGCGGGGGGCACGATCCCTGTAGACCAGACGCGCGAACCGGTCGACATCGAGGAACTCTTCAATATGTTCGACGCTAAAACCCGTACCGCAATCAAGGTGAACACGAACAACTTCGGCGACGGTCTCGCCGGACGCGGGCTCGGCTTGAACAACACGATCGCCGAACTGCGTCCGCTCGTCACGAATGCCATTCCGGTGCTGCACAACCTCGCCGCGCCGTCGACCGGCCTGCGCGAGCTGTTCATCGCGCTCGACCGCCCCGCCTCGCAGACGGCCCCAGTCGCCGAAACGAACGCCGAACTGTTCAGCAATCTCGATACCTTCTTCAAGGCCTTCGCGAGCGTCGCGTCCTCGCTGGAAGCGGCAACCAGGGGTGGCCCTGCGGCGTTGCAACAGGCGACGTACTCGCTTCCGCACGAGGCGCCCTTCTACGAGGACGCAGCCGAATTCATGCACCTGCTGCGCCCCAGCGCCAACGATCTGCGCACCGTCGCGCCGCAGCTCGGCCACGCCTTCAGCCAGGGCGCCGTCAACTTCGCGGCGGCCACGAGCTTGAACACGCGCCTGGCCGAATCCTCGAAGGCGCTGTCGGAATTCGCTCAGAACCCTGTCGTGCCACTCTCGCTCGAAGACTTCCAGCAGACCCTCGAAGTCGGCAACCCGTTGCTCGCCGGGCTCGCGCCCGAGCAGACCAACTGCAACTACCTGACGCTCGCGTTCCGCAACGTCGCGAGCCTGGAGGCTGAGAACGTGGGCGTCGGAACGATCGCGCGCGCCGGCGTGTTGCTCGCTCCGACCGGAGCCAACAACGAGGGCTACCCGTCCTCGGCACCCGCCAACGGGCCTTCCGAAGAACCCGTTGTCGGTACGAAGCCACTGCAATACACCGACACCAAAAACAACCACCTGCACGTCAACCAGTACCCGAACGTGACCGGCCCCGGCCAGCCGGACGTGTGCGAAGCCGGCAACGAGACCTACGTACCCGGCCAGCCCGAGATCGGCAACCTGCCGTCGAGCGAGGTGACGGACAACCGCGAAATCACAAGCCGCGAAGACAACCTGTTCGGCGAAAAGTACCCGGCGCCGACACTCAAGGCCCTCGGGATAGCGCAGGCGCCGCCCAAGGCGAAAGCTAAGGGCAACGCCAAGAGCAAGGGCAAGGCGAAGAGCAAGGCCAAGGGGAAGAGCAAGTGAACCTGCGCTTCTGGGGTCGCCAGAGTCGAGTGCCGGTCGTCGAGCTGCAGCGGGCCAACCCCGTCCGCGCCGGGGTCGTGCTGATCGTGATCGTTGCGATTGCGGTGTACTTCGGCTTCACCAAGCACATCCCGTTCAAACACGGCTTCCGCCTGAAGGCTGAGTTTGCGACGGCCGTTGAGATCCAGCCCAAGTCGCCCGTACGCATCGCCGGTGTCGACGTGGGCCAGGTCAACTCGATCCAGCGCGAGGGCAAGACCGGTCTGGTGAACATGGAAATCGAATCGCGCGGCCTGCCGATCCACGCCGACGCCACGCTCAAGATCCGTCCACGGCTGTTCCTGGAAGGCAACTGGTTCATCGAACTGCAGCCAGGCAGCCCGTCAGCAAAGACGGTCTCCTCGGGCTACACGATCCCGGTCGCACAGACCGCCGACCCTGTCCAGCTCGATCAGCTGCTCGACGCGCTCAACACCGACACGCGCGCCAACCTGCAGAGCTTCTTGATCAACGCCGGCGAAGCACTAACACGCAAGCCAGAAGCACCGGAAAACGCCGAACAGGATCCTGAAGTACGAGGCTTGAGCGCAGCTCAGGCACTCAACAAGACCTACAACCACAGCTCACCCGCGCTGCGCGGTGGCGCGGTGATCGACCAGGCGATCACCGGCACCGAACCGCAAGATCTATCCAAACTGATCGCGAGCATCGGCAAGGTGAGCGCGGCATTGAACGTCCACGAGCAGGACCTGAGCGAACTGTTCCCCAACTTCAACACGTTCGTCGCCGCGCTTGCGAACCAGTCCTCGAGCCTCAAATCGCTTGTCGCCGAGCTACCCAGCGCGCTGACCAACCTCGACCGCGGTCTCGCCGGCCTCGACGCCTCGTTCCCGCCGACACGTGCGTTCGCGCATGACATCCTCCCCGGTCTCAAAAACACGCCCTCGACGGTCACGGCCGCGCTGCCTTGGATTGAACAGGTCAAGGCCTCGTTCGAACCAAGCGAGCTCGGCGGCGTCGCCAAAGGCCTCGAGACCTCGATTCCGTCGCTGGCCCGTCTGACGAGCGAACAGACGCCGCTCTTCAAGCAGACGGGCGAATTCAACCAGTGCCTGACGAAAGTGATCTTCCCGGCCGGCAACACCAAGCTGCAGGACGGGACAAGCACCACCGGCGTCGAAAACTACAAGGAATTCTGGTACAGCCTGGTCGGGCTGAACAGCATCGGCCAGAGCTTCGATGGAAATGGGTCAGTGGCCAAGTTCTTGGTAGGTAACAGCGGGCAGACGCTGCTCTCGCAGCCCACCTCGATCCTCGGCACCGACTTCAAGGGGGAACGGCTGCTCACACGCTCGCCGCTCACCCCGCTCGGCACCCGTCCCGCCTACCCCGCCGAAGAGCCCGAATACGCGCCGCTCGTGCCCTGTGACACCCAAGCGCTGCCAAACTTCAACGGGCCGCTGTCAGAAGGCCCAGCCGACGGGAGCGGCGGATGAGCCGGCCGATGAGCTTCGCGATACTGCGTCCTCGGTCGCTCGCGTGCACAGCACGCCACGCTTCCTGCGTCCTTGTCTCGCTCGCCCCTCGACCGGCTCATCGGGCTTGCCTTAATCAAAGGAGCGGGGGATGACGCCCACGGACAGTCACGAAGGCGGGCTGAGCGTCCGCGACCAGATCGAGCGCTACCGCTCGGCGTTCATTGCCGTGGTCACGATGGTTGTGATCGCGGCTGCCGTCGGCGGCTACATCCTCGCGCACGAGAACCTCAAGCTCCCGGGTTGGGTGCCGGTCCTCGGCCGCAACTACTACACGCTGAAGGCCGAATTCCAGACGGCCCAGGCGGTCACCCCCGGACAGGGCCAAGCGGTCACGATCGCGGGCGCGAAGGTCGGGGAAATCGCGAGCGTCGACCTGCACAACGGGGTGGCGATCGTGGCGATGAACGTGACCCCGAAGTACGCCAAGTACATCTACCACAACGCCACACTGCTGTTGCGTCCCAAGACGCAGTTGCAGGACATCACCGTCGAGGTCAATCCCGGTACCCCCGCAGCTCCCAAACTGCGCAGCGGTGAAATCCTCCCCCTGTCGCAGACCGCTGCAAATGTCGACTTCGACGAATTCCTGGCGGGATTCGACACCGAAACCCAGGCGTACCTGCAGGAGTTGCTGGCCGGTCTAGGGATCGGACTGAAGGGCAATGGGCGGGCGCTGTCGGCGGCGCTGAAGCGCTTCGACCCGACCGCGCGCCTCGGGGACGAGATCCAACAGCAGCTGAAAGCGCGCCACGCGAACATCGCGGGGGCGATCCACAACTTCCGCCTGCTGACGCAGGCGCTCGGCGGCAAGGATCAGCAGCTCTCCGAGCTCGTCGACTCCGCCAACGCCGTGTTCGCCACGTTCTCCAAGGAGGACGCGAGCTTCCAGAGCACGCTGAAGCTGCTCCCAGGAGCGATCCACAAGACCGGTACGGCCATTGGCAAGCTCGCGACCGCCACGAAAGTGCTCGGCCCGACGCTGCGAGAGCTCGAGCCGTTTGCGCGAGTGCTCGGCCCGGCCAACGAAGCCACCCGGCGTCTGGCGCTGAAGACGACGCCCATCATCAAGAACGAGGTCCGCCCGTTCGCGCGCGAAATCCTCCCTGTGGTCAACGAATTGGGGCCCTCCACGAAGGCTCTGGGCGAAGCGTTCCCGAAGCTCTCAGCGAGCTTCTCGGTGCTCAACGAATTCTTCAACGAGCTAGCCCACAACCCCGGACCCAGCAAGGGCGGCTTCCTGTTCTTCACCGACTGGGGTGGCCACGACCTCAACAGCGTCGTAAGTACCGCCGACGCCGAAGGCGCGGTCGGGCGTACGCTCGTCTACTTCAACTGCAAAGTGCTGCCGCTGTTCAAAGGAGTCTCAGAAGTCAACCCGACCGTGAACCTCCTGGTCAGCCTGCTCAAGCCACCGACCAAGGAAGAATGTCAGCGTGAGGGGATCTTGAATACGAGCGCGGCCGCGACGAGCGAGCGTGGCCACACGAAGGCATCGACGGCACCCGCTCCGTTCGGGAACCTGACGCAGCCTGCCTTCGGAGGGAAGGGCTGAGATGCAAAAGCGCGCGCCAACACTTGGCAACCTGCTGGTGATCATCCTGTTCGTGCTCAGCTGCTTCGGGCTGCTGATGTTCCTGTGGGAGTCATTCGGCGGACCGCTTCCCCTGAAACCGAAGGGCTACCGCTTCACGGTCGCCTTCCCGCGCTCCTTCGCGCTTGCCGAACAGTCCGACGTGCGCATCAGCGGCGTGGAAGTTGGGCATGTGGTCTCGCTGAAGCTGAACAACGAAGGTCGCACGCAGGCCACAGTTGAAATCGCCGCCAAGTATGCGCCGGTACGCGCGAACATGCATGCGATCCTGCGGACCAAGACGCTGCTGGGGGAGACCTACGTGCAACTGATCCCCGAGGGTCGCAGCGGCCCGTTCCTGCATGACGGCGGCCAGCTCTCCAACAGCCAGGTCGAACCGTCTGTCACGCTCGACGACATCCTCTCCGCGTTCGACGCCAAGACCAGGCGTGATTTCCAGATCTGGCAGGAAGCCATCGAACCGGCGATCAAGGGCCGCGGAGAAGCCATCAACGCCGGCTTCGCGCAGCTCGAACCGTTCGTCGAAAGCGCCAATCGCCTGGTCACCATCCTCAATTCCCAGGAAGGTGCGGTGAAAGCGCTCGTACACAACACAGGCGTGGTCTTCAACGCGCTCGCCAGCCGCGAACACCAGCTCGAAGGCTCGATCGTCAACGGCGAGCGCACCTTCCATGCGGCAGCCGAAGCCAGCCACGCGTTTGCTGAAACGTTCCGCGCGCTGCCCACGTTCGAGCGCAACGGGAGCACGGCGTTCAAAGAAGTCGATCGCTTCCAGGCGATTGCCGATCCTTACTTCAAGGAATTCCAGACCACTGAGCGCCAGCTTGCACTGCTGCTCGCAGCCACCAAGCCCTTCGCTCCGGAACTCAACAAGTTCCTCACGTCGCTCGGGCCGTTGACCAAGGCGGCCAAGACGGGTCTGCCGGACTTGAAGACCTCGCTGAACCTGACCGTCCCAGTGCTCGAAAACCTCAGACCGGTGCTTCACAACCTCGATCCGTTCCTGCAGTACACGGGAGAATACGTACCCGAGGTGCAGGCGTTCTTCGCCAACATAGCCTCCGCCGCGGAGGCGAGCGAAGGCAACGCCAATACCTCAGGGCAGGGTCCCAAGCTGCATCTGCTGACCACGATGAACTCGCTCAGCCCGGAGAGCCTCGCGATCTACCCGAGCCCGATCGGCACGTCTCGCACGGACGCTTACCCACATTCGGGCTCCTACCGCTCGCTCGCCGGCGGGCTGCCGGTGTTCAGCTCGAGCGCGTGCGCAAACTCGGCCCCGTCGGTAAGCGGGCCGGGGAACGAAACGGTCTCCACCGAAGTCATCGAAAAACTGGTCCAGTTCAAAGTCGCAAATGCGCCTGAAACCTCCAACGACGTCCCGGCGCCCGCGTGCATCCAGCAGGGCCCGTTCACGTTCAACGGCGAAACCAGTCAGTTCCCGAAGGTCGTACACAAGGAAAAATGATGCCCGAGGACCGCCACCAGTATCACAGCGATATCGACTTTGCCGGAGATCCCGACGACGACAGCTGGTCGATTCGCGCCCTTGACGTGCACAAGCGTCTGGGCGGAGTGTCGGTCCTGGACGGGCTGAACGTGGCTTTTCCCGAGGACAAGATCTCCGTCGTGCTGGGACCCTCCGGCACCGGCAAGAGCGTGCTGATCAAGCACATCATCGGGCTGATGTTTCCCGACTCTGGCGACATCGTGGTGAAAGGCAAAGTGGTCAAACAGCTGACGATGCCCGAACTGCTGGAGATGCGGCGCAAGATCGGTGTGCTCTTCCAGGACGGCGCCCTGTTCGGGTCGATGTCGGTATTCGACAACGTCGCCTTCCCGCTGCGCCAGCACACGGATTACTCCGAGACGATGATCGCCGAGCGCGTGCGTGAGCGGCTGAGCGATGTTGGCCTCTCTGAGGCGATGGACGATGCGCCCTCGCAGCTCTCCGGCGGGATGCGCAAGCGTGCGGGGTTCGCGCGGGCGCTGGTGATGGAACCGGACATCGTGATCTTCGACGAGCCCGACTCGGGGCTCGACCCTGTGCGCACGGCGCTGTTGTGCGATCTGATCCAAGAGATGCACATGATGTACAAAGGCACCTACATCGTGGTCACGCACAACATCGCCTCCGCGCGCCAGATCGGCGAATACATCGCGGTTCTTTGGCGCGGGCGGATCGTTGAAGCAGGCGACGCCGCACACATGTTCTCTTCGGAGAACCCGTTCGTGCGCCAGTTCCTCAGCGGATCCGCTGAGGGCCCGCTGACGATGGATTGACGCGCTTAATGTAGATGCCCATCTGTGGTGGGCGAACGCCAGTCATGCGAACGTGTGTTCGCATGGTCGTCTGCATCTACATACCCCGCTTCGAGCTGAACGTGGCGGCCGGCGAGAGCTCGAAGATCGCCCGTCAGACGCTGGCTGGCCGTGCGCTGGCGGTGGCACCTCTGGTAGGTGGCGAGCAGCGCGTGGGCGAGGTCTCGGGGACCGCAGAGGCGTGTGGGGTGTCACGGGGGATGGTCCTCGGCGAGGCGCTCGCCCGCTGTCCCGAGTTGGTGCTCGTGCCGGGTGACCCTGTGCTCGTGGCCGAGGCGTGGGAGACGGCGCTGCGGGCCCTGGAAGCGATCGGCGCAGCTGTCGAGCCGGCTCGCCCGGGGCTTGCCTACTTCGAGAGCGATGGGCTGGGAGGCATCCATGGTCCGGCGGCAGCGACGATCGCTGTCGCCTCGCGCGCATTGGCGCATCCTGTGCGCATCGGAGCCGGCCCGACGCGCTTCTGTTCGCTGGCAGCCGCCCTGGCGGTGCGCTCGCGGCGCCCACTGATGCTGGATGGTGGCGAGGCCAGGCGCTGGCTGATGGGGCGCCCGGTTGGGTTGCTCGGTTTCCGCGAGGACACGGCCGCCCTGATCGAGCCGCTTTCGCGCCTGGGGGTGCGCACGCTCGGTGAGCTCGAGAGGCTCGGTCGCCCGGCACTGGCCGACCGCTTCGGTCCGGCTGGCATCCTCGCCCACAAGCTGGCCCGCGGCGAAGACAGCCTGCTGCGCACGCGCTGCGTAGAGGAGCGCCTAGAGGAGTCGATGGAGGTCGGCGACGCGAGCTCCGGTGAGGCACTGAAGCGTGTGCTGGGCGTGCTGGTGGACCGGTTGCTCGCTCGCTCTGAGCGCCGCGGGCGCACGCTGCGCGCCGCCACGCTCTCCGCGCGTCTAATCGCGGGCGGCGGCTGGCGTGAGCACGTGGTCTTTCGCCAGGCGCTGTGTGACCCAGAGCGCATCTGGCTGGCGCTGTCGGTGCGCCTGCTGTCGCTGCCTGCTCCTGCCGCCGTGCTGGGGCTCGCCGCTGAGCGCTTCGGACCACCGGCCAGCGAGCAGGACGCGCTGTTCGATGAGGCTCCCGGAGCGACAGCCTCCGCAGCCCGCCCGAGCGCACGGACGGCACGGTTGCGCGAGGCCGTTGCGCAGGTGCGTGCGGTGGCGGGGCAGGAAGCGGCGCTGCGAGCTGTATTTGTCGATCCGGACTCGCGCGTGCCTGAGCGGCGGGTGGTGCTGGCGCCGATCCCGGAGTGATTTGCATGGCCCGCGCCCTGAACAAGCCCCAGCCCGCCCGCGTGCGATTGGACCCCGCCCGCCCCGATGGCATGCCGGCCAAGGTGAATGGCGAAACGGTCGATTCACTGCGCGAGTCCTGGCTGGTGGAGGACCGCTGGTGGACGGTCGAGCCGCTGCGACGTCGCTACTGGGAGCTGGTGGGCGAGCGGGGACGCAACATGGTCGTCTTCCACGACCTGTGCTCAGGTCGCTGGTTCGTCCAAGGCTCCTCAGGGGTGTGAGGCGTCGGTGTTCACGCGGTCCAGTGGGATTTCATACATCGAGTTGCACTGCCACTCGGCGTACTCGTTCCTGGATGGCGTCTCGCTGCCGCAGGAGCTGGCGCAGCGCGCGGGCGAGCTTGGCTACACGGCGCTCGCGCTGACCGACCACAACTCCGTCTCCGGCTCGATGGAGCTGGCCCAGGCCGCAGCGGACCACGGCGTGCGAGCGATTCACGGCGCTGAGATCGACGTGGTGCTCGGCCCCGGTCGCTCCGGCAAGACCGGTAAGCATGGCGCTGGCACCGGGCCTGCCGAGACGGGGTCGAGCACCACTCATCACATCACGCTGCTCGTGCGCGACGAGCGCGGCTGGAGCAACCTCTGCCGGATCCTCACGCTGGCACACGGGCACACCCGCGATTGTGCATCCCGGCGCGAGCGCACGGAGCCTTGGGCGGATGTGCAGGCGGTGATCGACCACGCTGAGGGCCTCGTCTGCCTGACTGGCTGCGCTGAGCGTTCTGTGATTGGCGAGGATGTGGAGGACGAGCGCCCGGTTCGGCGGCTGCTCGACGCGTTCGGTCGAGAAGGCCTGTACGCGGAGCTGCAGCGCCCATATGCCCGCCACGATCGCGCTCGCAACCGTGCGCTGGCCGCGCGTGCGCGGCGGCTGGGGATCAGATGTGTGGCAACGGGTAACGTCCACGCGCACGCGCGCGTGAGGGCCGAGTTGCAGGACGCGTTCGTTGCGCTGCGCCACCACGCCGCGCTCGATGCCTGCGAGCCGTTGCGGCGCGGCAATCACAGCCACGTGATGAGCACGCCTCAGGCGATGGCCAGGCGCTTCGCCGATCATCCCGACGCGGTCCGCGAGACGCTGGCGCTGGCCGAGCGGCTGACATTCGACTTGACGAAAGACCTTGGCTATCGCTACCCGGGGGCGGAGGACGAGGACTCCTCGCGCCGCCTGACCGAGCTGTGCCGGGCGCGGCTGGACGAGCGCTACGGAGCGGATGCCGTGCATCCGCCTGCTGGAGCGGGTAAGGCGTGTGGTGCATGGACGGAGGCGATGACGCGCCTGGAGCAGGAGCTGCGCGTGATCGAGCAGCTCGGGCTGGCGGGTTTCTTCCTGCTCCACCACGACATGCTCGAGCTGGCGCGAGAAGTAGCGCTGGAGGTCCGCGGCCCGGACTCGGTGCGTGCGCTGCTTGCGCCCGGGCGCGGACGCGGATCCTCGGTCTCCTCGATCGTGTGCTACCTGACGGGGCTCTCGCACATCGATCCAATCGCGGGCAAGCTGGCGCTGGGGCGCTTCCTGCACGAGGACCTGGGTGGGTTGCCCGACATCGACCTGGACTTCCCGCGCGATATCCGCGAGCGGTTGATACCGCGTGTGCACGAGCGCTACGGGCGCGACCACGCGGCGCTGGTGTCGGCCTTCCCGACCTTTCGCGCGCGCGGGGCGATCCGCGAGCTGGGCAAGGTACTGGGGCTGCCCCCCGGTGAGATCGAGCGCGCGGCCCGTGGGGCGGAGCCGTGGGGTAAAGATGCACGGAGCATCGTGCCAAAGGGATCGGGCTCGACTCGCTGGCGCTGGCTCGAGCGGCTGGTCGAGCAGGCCCATGGGTTGCCCCGGCATCTCTCCCAGCACCCGGGTGGGATGGTGATCGCGACCAGGCCGCTGATCGACTGCTGTCCGGTGGTGCCAGCAGCGATGGAGGGCAGGCAGATGGTCCAGTGGGACAAGGATTCATGCGCGGACGCGGGCTTTTTGAAGATCGACCTGTTGGGCCTGGGGATGCTCTCGGCTGTGGAGCGCTGCGTGGAGGAGATCGCGCGCGTCCACGGGGAGCGCATCGACCTCTCGCGTATCCCGTTCGACGATCCGTGCACCTTCAAAGCGATCCGCGCGGCGGACACGGTCGGTGTCTTTCAGATCGAGAGTCGCGCGCAGATGCAGTCCATCCGCCGCACACAGCCGGAGAACCTCGATGACCTCGTCGTTCAGGTCGCGATCGTGCGGCCTGGGCCGATCCAGGGCGGAGCGATCAACCCCTACATCGAGCGGCGCCGGCGCCTGCGCGAGGACCCGGGATATGAGATCCCCTACGAGCACCCAACGCTCGAGCCGGTCCTGCGCGAGACGCTGGGCACGATCATCTTCCAGGATCAGGTCATGCAGGTAGCTGAAGTATTTGCCGGCTTCAGTCCCGGCGAAGCCGACGGGCTGCGCCGAGCGATGAGCCGCAAGCGCTCGCACGAGCTGCTCGCGCGCCAGCGCGTGCGCTTCATCGAGGGGGCGCTGCGACATGCCAGCGCGAGTGCGTCGCCGCCCGATCGAGCAACGGCGGAGCGCGTGTGGGAGATGGTCGAAGGTTTTGCTGGCTTCGGGTTCCCCAAGGCTCACAGCGCTGCCTTTGGCCTGCTCGCTTACCAGTCGACCTGGCTGCGGGTTCACTACGGCGCGGAGTTCCTGTGTGCGCTGCTGAACGAGCAGCCGATGGGCTTCTACGCACCAGACAGCCTCGTGCACGAGGCGGAGAACCGCGGGATTGACGTCCACAAGCTCGACGTCAACGCCTCGCAGGTGCAGTGCACGGTCGAGCGCGGGGGCGTGCGCCTAGGCCTGGGCTTCATCAAGGGCATCGCTGCCATCGAGGCCCAGGCACTGGTGAGCGAGCGCCAGCGGGGCGGATCCTTCAAGAGCCTTGCTGAGCTCGCGGGGCGGGCGGGCGCGAGGCGGGAGACACTGGAGCAGCTGGCCTGGTCGGGCGCCTGCGACAGCCTTACGAGTGGGCTGCTCGGGGCTCAGGACACTAGACGTTTGGCTCTGTGGCAGCTGGGTCTGGCCGCGACCGCCGAAGCCATCGGCGATCGCTCGCGCACGGGCAGCGACGGCAGCGTGCAGCTGGCACTGCCGCTCGAGCTCCCACAGGCTCCCAGGCTGCGACCGCTGGGTCGCTGGCAGAAGCTGATTGCCGACTACTCCACCAGCGGTGTGACGATCGGCGAGCACGCGATGGCGATCCTGCGCCCCCGATTGACCGTGCCAAAGCTCCTCACCAGCGCCCAACTACCTCAGCTGCGAACGGGTTCTCAGGTGGCGGTGGCGGGGTTGGTGATCGCTAGGCAGCGGCCAGGAACGGCCAAGGGGACGATGTTCCTGCTGTTCGAGGATGAGCTCGGGACGATCAACCTGATCGTCTCCAAGGCGGTCTATGAGCGCCACCGCCACCTAGCGCGGGCGGAGCCGCTGTTGCTTGCCAAGGGCGTTGTGGAGTGCTCGCAGGGGGTCGTCAACGTGATCGTGCGGGAGCTCGCGGCACTGGAGGGCGTCCTGTCTGGAGGCATCGAGGGAGATGCCCAAGCCGCGAGCACGCGCGTTCACCGCCTACGCGATCGCGGGCGTGTGCAGCCCTCCACTGCAGAGGAGCACGCGCAGGGCTCTGAGGTCGGGGCGAGCATGCGCGCGGTCGCCCCACCGGTGCAGAGCTTTGCGATGGGCCGGCGACGGTAGGTCCCATTCGGACTCTGGTTTTTCACAAGGCACAGCGCTGTGCATGTAGTCTACGCGACCAAAAGTTCATCAACAGGGGGCAAACCGATGCTTGGAATTCGCTTGAAAGCCGTGTTGTTCGCCGCTGCGCTCATCCTGGCGCTCGCAGCAGGCCCCGGAAGCGCCGCGCTCGCCACGGCTCACTCGGTCACCCTCGACGGTAGCCTCGACACCGGAGAGACCCCCGACAGCGACGGTTTTTCGGCGATCTCCGTTGATGCGACTCTGGCGAACGGGATGGCGAGCGGGACCTTGACCACAGACGGGCGGACCGGCGGTCCCGAGAACTTCTCTCACAACGAATTCACTGGGGACGTCACGTGCATGCTGGCCAAAGGCAAGCGAATCATTATCGGCGCCTTCGGCCACGCAAGCCAGCACGAAGAAGAAGAAATCTTTCCTTTCAAAGAAACGATCACTCCCTTCCCAGGAACCTACATGCAGGTGGCCGTGATCGAATCGACTGACTATCAAATCGGGACCCCTGGCGGTGAGGTTACGGTCAGGCGCAACTACCAATCGCTTGGGCAACACCATGAAGGCATCTCGAGCAGTACTCCACCGAACTGCAAGAGCTGGCGTTCACTCGAAGCAATCACGCCCGCGGACCTCGGTGACTCGCTGCTACAGCCACCGGCGATAACGCGCCCGGCGAACGGCGCGACGAGCCCCTCCGGCAAGGTGAAGTTCGCTGGCACGGGCGAAGCGAGTACGTCGATCGAGCTTTACGAAGTCGGGCACGAAAGCGAAGGCAGTGAAGTCGCGGTGAACGCTCACGGGAAGTGGAAGACGACGATCAGCGGTCTTTCCGTGGGCAGCCATGAATTCACTGCGATCGCGGTCGAAGCTTCCACCGTGCGGTCCAACACGGTCCGGATCACCGTGGGCTGAGGGGCTGAGCGGGGCGCGTCAGCGCTCAGGAAACGCGGCGGGCCTCGCCGGCAAGGTCCGTAGATGGCTACCCTTGATCGCATCGCCCGCCTGGCTGACATCGACCTGGATGTATTCCCGCTGTGCCTGGGCGGGAACGTGTTCGGCTGGACGATCGACGAGGAGCAATCCTTTGCTGTGCTGGACGCGTACTTTCAGGCGGGCGGGAACTTCATCGACACGGCGGACGCCTACGGTCGGCGCGGCCCCGACGGGGCGGGTGAGTCCGAGCGGATCATCGGCCGCTGGATCGCCTCACGCGGCAACCGCGATGAGCTGGTGATCGCCACGAAGGTCGGCATCGCGCCGGATCTACAAGGGCTCTCGCGGGCGACGATCAGGCGCGGCATCGAGGGCTCGCTGCAGCGGCTGGGGATCGACCGCGTGGATCTCTACTACGCCCATCGAGACGATCCCGACACACCGCTACGGGAGACGCTGGGGGAGCTCGGCGCGCTCATCGACGAGGGCAAGATCGGCCACGCGGGCGCCTCCAACTACAGCGCAGCCCGCCTGCAGGAGGCTGTGCGTGTCGGTCGAGAGCACGGCATGGCCGCATACGTGGCGCTGCAGCCGCACTACAACCTCCTGGAGCGCGGCGAGTACGAGGGTGAGCTCGCCGTCGTGTGTGAGCGCGAGGGTCTTGCGTGCATTCCCTACTTCGGCCTGGCCAGAGGCTTCCTCACGGGCAAGTACCGCCGCGACGGAGTTGAGCCCGACAGTCCTCGAGCGGCGGGAGTGCGCGAGAGCTACTTCAACGAGCGGGGCTTTGCGGTCCTGGATGCCCTGGACGAGGTTGCGGCCGCGCACGACACCACTGTGGCAGCCGTGACGCTGGCATGGCTCACCGCCCAGCCCACGGTGCTGGCACCGATTGCCAGCGCCACCTCCACGGAGCAGTTGCGCGAGCTGTTGCCTTCCGCCGAGCTCGAGCTCACCGCCGAGGAGCTCGTGCGCTTGAACTCCGTGAGCGCCTGCGCTCGTCTACCGCGCTCTGGCTCTATGTCTGTCTGACTGCGAAGCTCAGTAGCTGGCCGTCCGGGTCGTGCACCGATAGCTCCGCGGCGGAGCCGCGCACGGCTGCCGCGCGCGAGGCCTGATCTGGCGCTTCGGCGAGCGTGCGCTCGAGCGCATCCAACGCATCTGTGTCGCTGAGCTCGAACTCGACGCGGCGCAGTCCTGGAGCGCTGGCGGGCGCCGCACTGGCTCCGTGACTCTGCCACGAGTTGACGCCTACATGGTGGTGATATCCGCCGGCCGCTAGGAACGCCGCTGATGGAAGTTGAGCTTGCTCCTGTAGGCCGAGCGCATCCCGGTAGAAGGCTGCGGCGCGGGGCACGTCAGAGACCTTCAGGTGCACGTGGCCGATCCCTGTTTGCGGTGCTAGTACTGGCGCCGGCTTGTCGGTCTGCTGGGCGAGCAGGTCATCCAGGTCGAGTGGCAGGGTGACCATCTTCACCCCATGCCCGTTCGACGGTCGCTGCCACTGCTCGCGCGGGCGGTCGACATAGATCTCGATCCCCAGGCCGTCCGGATCGCTCAGGTACAGGGCCTCGGAAACACCGTGATCGGTGGCCCCCTCGAACGGCCAGCGAGTCGCGGCGACACGTCGCACGGTTTCAGCAAGTGCCGCGCGGGTGGGGTGTAGCCAGGCTACGTGATACAGCCCAGTGGCGCCCGGTGGGAGCGGCGTGGGCGCAGCGATATCGCTGAGTACGAGCGCTGGCGCCAGTGGGTCTGGACCCAGTTGTGCGCGGTGCTCATCGCGGGAGATCAGCGGCAGCCCGAGCGTCCGCTCGTAGAAGTCGATGCTGCGCGGCAGATCGCTGACGTCGAGCTGCACGGAGCGGATGCGCAGATTGGGGTCGATTGCGGCCATCGGTCTAGGCGCTAGTGTTGCTGTTCAGTATGAACTTCCGCAAGCTCGGTAGCAGCGACATCGAGGTCTCCGAGATCAGCCTCGGCTCGTGGCTGACCTACTCCGGGGGCGTCGAGCTGGAGCGGGCGAAGGCATGCGTGGAGGCGGCCTTCGACGCGGGCATCAACTTCATCGACACAGCCAACGTGTATGGGCGTGGCGCCGCGGAGACGCTGCTCGGCGAAGTGCTCGGCGGGCACGAGCGCTCCTCCTATGTGCTGGCGACGAAGGTCTACTTCCCGATGTCAGACACCGATCGGGGCCTGTCGGCAGCGCAGATCCACAAGCAGATCGACGCCTCGCTGGAGCGGCTGCAGACGGACTATGTAGACCTGTACCAATGCCATCGCTACGACGATCACACTCCTCTGGAGGAGACGATGAGCGCACTGAGCGAGGTGGTGCGCGTGGGCAAGGCGCGGCACATCGGCTTCAGCGAGTGGCCGGCAGGGAGGATCGAGGAGTCGCTGGCACTTGCAGACGTCGAGCGGTGGGTCTCGAGCCAGCCGCAGTACTCGATGCTGTGGCGCGTTCCCGAGGCGCAGGTGATCCCGCTGTGCGAGCGTGAGCGGATCTCGCAGATCGTGTGGTCGCCGCTGGCGCAGGGTGTGCTCACGGGCAAGTACCTGCCGGGCCAGCCGCCGCCGGCCGATTCCAGGGCGGCGAGCGAGAGCATGAGCGGCTTCATCGACCAGCTGATCGAGCCCCGCGTGCTCGAGGCGGTACAGCGGTTGCGTGCCGTCGCCGACCAGGCTGGTCTGAGCATGGTCCAGCTGGCGCTCGCGTGGGTGTTGCGCGAGCCGAACGTGGCCTCGGCGATCGTCGGCGCGAGCCGCCCGGAGCAGGTGCATGCCAACGCCTCAGCGTCAGGCGTCGTGCTCAGCACGGACACGCTCGCCGCGATTGACGATGCGCTCGGCGACGTCGTCGTGCGCTGACGACGTCGCCTGCGCCGCGGCTCAGCTGGCCTTGACGGCTGAGATGTCGAGCAGGATCTTGACCTTGTCGCCGACGACGACATTGCCCGATCCAAGGGCCATGTTGAACTTCATGTCGTGATCGGAGCGGCTGATCTGTGCGCTCGCTGAGAGGCCGACGCGCTCGTTGCCCTGGGGGTCTGTCTCGGTGCCCTCGAGCGTGGCGACAAGCTTCAGCGGGCGGGTGATGCCGTGGAGTGTGAAGTCGCCCTCGATCTCGAAGTCCTCGGCGTCGATCGCCCGCACGGACGTCGATTTGAAGGTGATCTGTGGGTGCTGGTCGGCGTCGAAGAAGTCAGCCGAGCGCAGGTGGCCGTCGCGCTGGGGCTCGCGTGTGTCGACGCTCGCGGTCTCGACCGTGCCATAGGCGTTGACGGCGTCTGGTGTCACCTCGAGCGTACCCTCGAACTCCTTGAACTGGCCCTTGACGGTGGCGATGCCTAGGTGTTTGACCTGGAATTCGACGCTCGAGTGGACCGGGTCGACCTTCCATGTTCCTGTGGGGAGCGGGGTTTGCGTGGTGGTTGTCTCGGGTGTTGACATCGGAGCTCCTTGTTCGAAGGTAATTACCGCCCTGGACTGGACGGCTCGTCTCCGACAGTAGCAAAACTACTTGCGTCTGCAACTATTTTGTTTTAGCGAGGCTGCACGACGAGTGTCTGGAACGCACGCCCAACGGGCCCATGCACGTCATGCAGCACGCTCTCTGCCAGCCCAGTGCCGCCGCTGGGGAGGAGCGTGCGGGCGTCCAGCCCGATCCACTCGTCCTGCGGCTGGCGCTGCAGGTGGATCGTCAGGTCGGCGTTGATGAACAGGAAGCGCTCGAACGGCAGGGCGGCGCCGACCCCGTTGCCGAAGTCCGCGGTGGCGGCGAGTCGCGCGAGCGAGGAGAGCGGCTCGCCGGGGAGCAGGGGGTGACGCAGGCGCATCCACACGCGTGCCGGCCCCAGCGCGCGGGGGTCGTCGAGCCAGCGCATCTCCATTGCGGTTGCCGCAAACCCGGACTCGCTGGAGCCGTTGAGCGAGAAGCGCACCAGTTTGCCCGTCTCGGGCGCCGGAAGTACCTGCGCTGCCAGTGCGTCACGGGCGTCCTGCGGCTCAGGCACCTCGTCGGGGATCCCCTGCACGCGCAGCGCGCTCGCCCGGCAGACGAGCTCCCCGCCGGGGCTGTCGCTGCCCTCTGCGGTGAGGAGCTCCGCGGCCAGCTCCTGTACGCGCCTGCCAGGGCGGACGATGCGCGTCGACAGCGCCAGCGGTGCAAGTGGGATCGGGCGCAGGAACTCAAAGCCCAGACGCGCGATGCGCAGCTCCGTGCCTGGCTGCATGCGCTCGAAGGCGGCCGTGATCAGCGCGGCCGGAGCGCCGCCGTGCAGCGCCCGCGGGTCCCACGGTCCGCGCGCCTGCTCGGTCGGCCGCACGAGCGTGGTCGTAGGGGCATCGTCGCAGGACACGTCGCTTCCTGGGCTTTGCCCGTCCTCAATGAGGAAGATGCTCGCGCTCATCTGCTGTTCAGTCGCCCAACCGCGCGACGAAGTCCGCGAGCTTGCCCGGGTCGCGCAGGGGCGCTCCATGACCGAAGCACGTCACGCGCGGTCGCAGCCCGGCGAGCCTGCGCGCGGAGGCGCGGTTGCGGGCTGGGTCAGGCGTGAGCCTCGCTGGAGGCTCGTGCAGTCCGGGGACGCCGGCCTTGATTTCGAGGTTGCTGAGCACGTCTCCCAGGATCAGCACCCTGTCTGACTCGCGCCAGTAGGCGAGGTGACCGCGCGAGTGCCCCGGTGTCTCGAGCACGCTGAAGCCGGCCACCTCGTCGCCCTCGATCAACGCCCGTGCGATCGGGTGCGGTGGGCCTGTCCAGAAGTGTTGATAGACGTGGTTGAGCCACCTGGGCATCTGCGGGTTGTAGATGCCGTCGGGGCTCTCCATCGCGGGGACGTCACCCTGGCCGCACCACAGGGGGATCCGCAACCGTTCGCAGATCGCGTGGCTGGAGCCCTGGTGATCGGGGTGAGCATGGGTGAGCGCGTGCGCGCTGAGCTTGCGTCCGGCGATCTGGCGCATGATCCGCTTCTCTGCCTGGCGGGTGCCGGCATCGAGCAGCACGTCGCCGATCAGGTACACGTTGATCGCGTTCGGTGGCCGGCCCCGCAGCAGATGGACGTCATCGGCGAGCTGTCTCATCGGGCGATACCCCCCGGCTCGGCGCTCATGCGCGCGAGCCCTCCCAGGAGAAGCCGCGGATGGCGAGGTACAGGCCGAAGACGCCCCACAGCGCGATCACCACGAGCGCGTCGAGGTGGCTACTGAGACCAGACCCGGTGACCATCGCCCCGGAGAGCCCGTCGATCAGCGGCTTCAAGGGCAACGCTTCGGCGATCGTGCGCACGAAGCCGGGTGCTCCATGCGAGTCGTCGAACACGAAGAACGACACGAACACGACCGGCAGGAAGACGGCGTTCACGTACGCGGCAGTGGACTCGAAGTTGGGTATCGCGTGCGCGAACGCGACGCCCAGCGCGGCCAGGCTGACGACGCCGACGAGCACGAACACGATCAGCTCGGCCCAGTGCAGCGGCCAGCCAATGTTGAAGAGCACGCGCCCCGCGAGCACGATGATCGTGATCTGTAGCGCCGTGTTCGTGACGGCGTTGGCTGCGACGCCGCCAAAGTAGGAGATTGTGGGCAGCGGCGTGCCGCGGATGCGCTTGAGCACGCCGCGCTCGCGTAGGAACACGATGTTGTAGGCGAGTGCCGTGAACGTGGTGGACATCACGCTCATGCCTGCGATCGACGGTACGAGCTTGTCGAGGTCGTGCTGATTGCCGCTGAGGATCACGCCGCCCGCGGCCAGGAACAAGAGCGGCAGCACGAAGTTGAAGAACGCGGCGCTGGGGTTGCGCCAGAACATCCTGCGCTCCAGGCGATACTGGCGCCAGGTGAGGGTGAGCGCGTCAGGCACGGCTGACCTCCCGGCGAGGCTCCCCCGCGTGGGGGCCGGCGGTTGCCTCGGCATCGGCGGTCAGTTCGAGGTATACGTCCTCGAGCGTCGGGCGACCCACCGAGAGCTCTTCCAAGCGTGCTCCGCTTGCGAGCGCCTCCCCGGTCAGCTCGTGCAGCAGCGCGGTCGGGTCGTCGGTCTCGCGCTCGGTCAGCTCGCCGTCGGAGTTGCGGTAGGCGACGCGATAGCGAGCCGCCCCCACACCCAGCTCGCGTGGCGGGCCGATCGCCAGCACGCGTCCATCCTTGACGATCGCCACGCGATCGGCGAGCGCTTGCGCCTCCTCCAGGTAGTGCGTGGTCAAGAGGATCGTCTTGCCCAGCTCGCGCAGCGAGCGCATCGTCTCCCACGCGGCGTGGCGCGCCTCCGGATCGAAGCCGGTGGTGGGCTCGTCGAGGAAGATCAGCTCCGGGTCGCCGACCAGCGCCAAGGCGAAGTCCAGCCGACGCAGCTGTCCGCCGGACAGCTTGCGGCTGCGCTCGTCGGCCTTCTCCCGCAGGCCAGCCAGCTCCAGCACCTCCTGCACATCACGTGGGCGCGGGTAGAAGCGGGCCCAGTGAGTGAGCGCCTCGCGTGGCGTGACGTGGCTGTAGATGCCGCCCGACTGCAGCACGACCCCGATTCGCCTGCGCAGCTCGATCGAGCGCTCCGCGGGGTCGTAGCCGAGCACGGAGACCTCGCCGCTGGTGCGGGCACGGTAGCCCTCGAGGATCTCCACGGTGGTCGTCTTGCCCGCGCCGTTCGGGCCGAGCAAGCCAAACACCTCACCTCTGCGCACGCTGATGTCGATGCCGCGTACCGCTTCGTAGTCGCCGTAGCGCTTGCACAGGGCGCTCACCTCGATCGCCGGGGCCGTGTTGCTCACCCTTTGATCATCTCAAGACCAGCTCGGCGAGACGGCGCCGGCTGAGCTCGCGCTGCGCGTTACCAGTGCACGCCCCTGGTCAGCGTCGCCATCGCGATCTGCTCGAAGGACACGTGCTCCTCCACCTCCGCGTGACCCTTGGAGGCAGCGGAGTCGGGGAACACGCGGTAGGCGAGGTGCAACAGCCGGTCGACAGCGCTCGGCGAGAGCGTGTAGGCGACTTCGCCGAACTTGCCCATCCGCGTGCCCATCTCCTTGGGGTGGCTGCGCAGCGCCTCGCAGATCATGTCCGCGGCCTCCTCCGGGCTGATCGCGGGGAAGGCGTCATACATCTTGGTCGGGGCGATCATCGGCGTACGCACGAGCGGCATGTGGATCGTGGTGAACGTGACGCCATCGCCGATCACCTCGGATGCGACGACGCGCGTGAACGCGTCGAGTGCGGCCTTGGAGGCGACATATGCGGAGAACCGCGGCGGGTTGGTCTGCACGCCGATCGAGGAGACGTTGACGATGTGCCCTGAGCCACGCTCGCGCATGTGCGGCAACAGGCCGATTATCAGCTTGACCGCGCCGAAGTAGTTGAGCTGGATCGTGCGTTCGAAGTCATGGAAGCGGTCATAGCTGAGTGCGATCGAGCGCCGGATCGAGCGCCCGGCGTTGTTGACGAGCATGTCGATGTTGCGGTGGTCGGCGAGCACGCGCTCGAGCAGTCGCTCGATCGACTCGATATCGGAGATGTCCGCTGCGTAGACATAGGCGGTGCCGCCCCCGGCTACGATCTCCGCGCGCACCTCCTCGAGCTTCTCGACGTTGCGCGCGACGAGCAATGGCACGCCGCCCGCGGCGGCGACCTTGAGCGCGGTCGAGCGCCCGATGCCGGAGGAGGCGCCGGTGATTAGTACGTGCTTGCCGTCGAGCGCCTGCTTGAGCGTGGCGCCACGGCGCAGCTGGTTGTCCATCTCGCGGTCCCAGTAGTCCCACAGGCGCGCGACGTAGTCGTGCAGCGCGGGCGGCTGCTCCAGCGGCGAGCCGGCAAGCGCGCGCCCAGCTTCGCGCGTGTCGAAGCGTGGCACCAGCTCCATGTGCGCGAGCACCTCCGCGGGGATGCCTAGGTCGCGCAACGCCAGATTGCGTGCCTGGCGCAACGGAGGTAGTGCCAGCGCGAGCTTCAGCGGCCACTTGGGGAGCGGGTCGGTGAGGCGTTTGTCGATGCTCACGGCGAAACGCGGCGCGTGCGCGACCGTGGCCAGCTCGTTGATCAGGTCTTCAACGCGTTGGGGTCGCGGATCGGTGAGATGGAATGCCTTGCCGTCGATGTCGGGCTCGTGCGCGATGTGCTCGAGCGCATGCGCCACCCAGTCGACGGGCACGATGTTGGTGTAGCCGAGGTCAAGGCCCACGAGCGGGACCCACTCGGGCAGCAGCTGGCGCAGCCGCTGGATCGCCTTGAAGAAGTAGTAAGGGCCGTCGATCTTGTCCATCTCGCCGGTCTGCGAGTCGCCGACCACGATCCCCGGCCGGTACACGCGCCAGGGCACATAGGGCTGCTCGCGCACGATCCGCTCGGACTCGAACTTCGTGCGGTGATACGGCGAGGGCAAGCGCTGGCCCTCTTCGAACATGTCCTCGCCGAAGACGCCCTTGTAAGTGCCGGCGACGGCGATCGAGGAAACGTGGTGGAAGCGTTTGGCGTCAACCGCGCGCGCTAGTTCCACCGCGTGGGTGGTGCCGCCGACATTCACCGCCGTGTTGCGCTCGGCGGGGGCGGTCATGTCGTAGACGGCCGCGAGGTGGAAGAAGTGCTCGATCTTGCCGCGCAGCTCCGCGACCTGTTCCTTCTCGATGCCCAAAAGCGGTCGGCGCAGGTCTCCGACCACCGGCTTGACGCGCTCGGCGGCGGACGCGCCCGCGGTCATGCTCCAGCGCTCGATCAGGTCGTCCAGGCGCCCGGTTGAGCTGTCGCGCACCAGCACGTACACATCGCCCTGGCGGTTTGCCAGCAGTTGCTCCACCAGCCGGCGTCCGATGAAGCCGGTCGCTCCTGTGAGGAAGTAGGCCATTGCCTAGGCGAGCATACCCTGCGGTGGGGGCTTGTGACAGTCGTTCTGGTTGCCGTATGCCTTTGTGGTCGGGCCAGCCCTCACGTCGCGCACAAGTGTGCCCGAATTGTGACACCAGTGATGCAGCTAGCTGACACCAGCGCATGGCATCTGTCGCGCCGCGTGCCCGAGTTGCGTGTTCCATTCGACCGGAAGACGCTCGGGGGCGTCATCGGCACGTGCCCGATGGTCACGCTGGAGTTGCTGCAGAGTGCTCGTAACGGACGTGAGTTCGACGGGCGCAGAGTGCAGATGGCAGAACTACCGCAGTGTCCGATTGCCGCCACGGAGTGGGCGCGCCACTGCGCGCGCCTGTAGGCGCTCAGGCCCCCGCGCCCGCCCCCCCGCGGCCCTCGCCGGAGGCGAAGCGTGCGGCTCCGCGCGCGCCGTCTTCGAACACCGCCGGCCCGGCCTGGGCCTCCATCACGAGCGCCTCGTGCAGCGGCATTCCCAGGCCCTCGATCGCGGCGCGGCGGTCGGCGAGCATCGTGCGCTGGGGGAAGCTTGCGAGGCCCTCCGCGAGCTCTAGCGCTCGCTCCAGATGTCTCCCAGGTGCGACGATCTCGGTGAGCAGGCCCATCGCCAGTGCCTCCTGCGCATCGATCATGCGCCCCGTGAGGATCAGATCCAGAGCGCGGCCAAGGCCGACGATGCGCGGCAGGCGCTGTGTGCCGCCGTCGATCAAGGGCACGCCCCAGCGGCGCTCGGGGTAGCCAAGGGTGGAGCCCTCGGTGGCGATGCGCAGGTCGCACCACAGCGCGATCTCCAGACCGCCCGCCAGGCAGAAGCCGGAGATCGCCGCGATTGTGGGCTTGGAAGCGGTCAGACGCGTGAAGCCCATGGGCCCCTCCGCGCTCATCAGCCGCTTGACCATCGCGTTGGTCGCCTTCAGGTCCGCACCGGCGCAGAAGGACACGCCGCCTGCTCCCGTCACCACTAGGACGCGCGCCTCGTCTTCGTCCTCGAAGCGCAAGTACGCCTCGTGCAGCGCCGCCGCGGTGAAGCCGTCGACGGCGTTGCGTCTGTGCTGTCGGTCGATCGTGATCACGGCCGCGGTGCCACGGCGCTCATAGCCGACGGCATCCGGCTCTCCGTTCATCGGGGTCACCGTGGGAATTTCAGGGCGGGCAGCGGTTCGAAGGCCAAGCTGGACGCGGACGCAGTGAGCGAAGCGTGCTCAGCACGCGAGCGATCGAGCACAAGTCCAGCGCCGGCCATCGGCCCGCTGCTACCAGCCGCCGCGCCACTGGGCGTTGCCCAGTAGTGCCTTTTGTGCGGCTTTGCGTGCTTCCTTGCGCTTGTCCAGGTGGCCCTGAAGCTTGCTCATGAGGAACACGAACGTTGCGAAGAAGATGACCAGGATCAAACCCGTATCGACGATGACTTTGTCGGTCGTGGCTCCGTAGAAGCCGCGACCGTCGTTGAATGCGCTTGCTGCCGGAGCGAGGATCAACGACGCGAGCAGCGCGAGCGGGATGAGCGTTGCGAGCAGACGGTTACGCATCGGTTGCGCTGATCCTACCGAAGCGAACGGAGGCCGTCTGTGTGGTGGGCGTTCTCTTTTGCGTTCTGTATAGCCATGGCTATACAGCATTTGCATGGGGACACCACCAGCCAGCTCGGTCACCTCGAGGACACAAACTCACCGCCTACCATCAGCAGCCGATGGCTCTACTGATCGCATCGGACCTGCACAAGGACATGGCTGGCAAGCCCCTGCTGCGGGGAGTGTCGTTCAAGCTCGAGCGCCGCGAACGGATGACGATCGCCGGGCGTAACGGCGCAGGCAAGACGACGCTGCTGCGGATGCTCTCCGGCGAGACGTCGATCGACCGCGGCGAGCTGAGCGTCGCGAAGGGCGTGCGCATTGCCCTGCACGACCAGCGCCCGCCGCGCGAGCGCACGATGGCGCTGCGCGATTACCTGCTGTCGGGCTGCGCGGAGGAGCTGCAGATCGAGGCCGAGCTGGGGAAGCTGGAGGAGAAGATGGCCGGCGGCGCGAGCGACGAGGCGACATACGCCCGCTACGCAGGCGCGCAGGCACGGCTGGATGCCCGCGGCGGTTACCTGTGGCGCAACCGCGCGACGGCGATGGCGCACGGCCTCGGCTTCCGCGAGGCCGACCTGGACCGGACGCTGGACACCTTCTCCGGGGGTCAGCTCACCCGCGCGTCGCTTGCACGGGCACTGGCCACAGGCGCGGACGTGCTGCTGCTGGACGAGCCGACCAACCACCTGGACATCGAGTCGCTGGAGTGGCTCGAGCAGACGCTTGTGGAGCTCGACGCGGCGGTGGTGCTGGTGGCGCACGACCGCTGGTTCCTGGAGGCTGTCGGTACGGCGGTGCTGGAGCTCGAGGCCACTCGCTCGCGTTTCTTCGCGGGCACGTGGCACCAGTGGCGCCGCGAACAGGCCGCGCGCGAGATGGCGCTGGGTAAGGCGATCGACAAGCAGCAGGCGGAGATCGAGCGCATGGAGCGCTTCATCGAGCGCTTCCGCTACAAGGCGACGAAGGCCAAACAGGCGCAGTCGCGCGTGAAGAAGCTGAACAAGATCGATCGCATAGAGCGCGATTCGCGTGACAGCAAGGGCTTGGAGTTCGCGTTCGCGGCGCCGGAGCGCTCGGGTCGGGTGATCTTCGAGCTGCTCGATGGTCGCATCGAGATCGGCGATCAGCCTTTGGTTTTGCTCGATCGGGTCGAACTATGGCTGGAACGCGGCGAGCACGTCTCGCTGGTGGGCCCCAACGGCACGGGCAAGACCACGTTGATCGAGGCGCTCGCGGGTCGCAGGCCGCTGGCGGCAGGGAAGCTGAGCACCGGCCACAACGTGAAGGTCGGCTATCTCTCACAGCATGCGGATGAGCTCGGTGCCGGAGGCCCTGCCGAGCAGAGCGTCGTGGACGCAGCGCAGCGCGCCACCGGCATCAGCCCCGGCAAGGCGCGGGCGCTGCTCGGGCGCTTCCTGTTCTCCGGCGAGGACGCGGACAAGCCACTCAGCGGCCTCTCCGGCGGCGAGCGGCGGCGACTGTCGCTGGCGGTACTCGTTGGATCGGATTCCCACCCACCCAACGTGCTGATCCTCGACGAGCCCACCAACCACCTCGACATCGAGAGCCGCGAGGCGCTGGAGGACGCGCTGCGCTCGTTCACCGGGGCGATCCTGCTCGTCTCTCACGACCGTGCGCTGCTGGACGCGGTCGGCACGCGCACGGTCGCGGTCGAGGAAGGCGCGCTGCACAGCTACGTCGGCGGCTGGCCGGAGTATGTGCGAGTGCGCGACGAGCGCAGGGCGGCGTCCTCAGGCCGCACGGGCAAGGATGGGACGCCCGCCCGCTCGCCAGCCTCGCCGATCGCGCCCACTCCGGCGGCAGGCCAGAGCAACGGCTCCTCGGCTCAGGTACACGCTGTCAACGGGCGCGCGAACGGTGCGCAGGAGCCCACGCGGGTGGGCAAGACAAAGTCCAAGTCGAGCGGCAAAGGGCCGTCCAAGAACCGGCTGAGCGCCCAGCAGAAGGCCGAGCGCGCGATCGAAGAGGCGGAGGCGGTGCTGCGCGCGCTGGAAGCGGAGCTAGCCGATCCGGCGGCCTGGGCCACGCGCTATGAGTCGGCCAAGTCAGAAGCACGCCACACGGCCGCCACGCGCGCGGTCGAGGACGCTTACGCGTCGCTGGAGGCGCTGGTCGACTGACCCGCGCGCGCGGCTAATCTCTGTGTGTGAGCGAACAGCTCAAAGCAGCGCGCAACGTGGCGATCCTGCTGGCGATCGCGGCGGCCGTGTTCTTCATCCCAGGGGGCGGACGTGCGGCGCACACGTTCGAAGCGGCGCTGTTGGTCGCCTTCGGCTTGGGCATCGGCTATTTCGGGCTGCGTATGTATCGCGAACAGCGCGTCTCGCTGCATAGTCTCGGTGACCATCACCGCGCGCTGCTCTACGGGGCGGTGGCGCTTGGCTTCTTCGAGTGGGTGGCGCGCGAACGCATGTGGCTTACGGGAGTCGGCGAGCTCGCGTGGTTCGTGCTGGCTGGGATCGGCGTGTACGCGCTGCTGGTGGTATACCGCCAGTGGCGCGCCTACCGCGCCTACTGAACGCCGCGGGCGCGGTGCCTATCCTCGACTGGGATGGCGGCCACCGGCGAGTTGAAAGACAGACAGGACGCGAGCGCAAGCCTTGCGGAGCAGCGCCGTGCCCTGCCGGATCAGCCTGGCGTCTACCTGTTCAGGGACGAAAGCGGGCGGGTGGTCTATGTCGGCAAGGCCAAGTCGGTGCGCAAGCGCGTCGCCTCGCACTTCGCAAAAGCGCAGGTGGGCGGGCGGGGATCCAGTTCGACCGGTCACGCGGAGATGGTCGCGTTGGTGGAGCACATCGAGTGCGTGGTGGTGGCCACTGAGGCGGACGCGCTACTGGCGGAGCAGAGCTTCATCAAGCAGTACCGGCCGCGCTTCAACATCCGCCTGCGCGACGACAAGTCCTATCCGTTCATCGCGATCTCACTCGACGAGGACTATCCGCGCGTGTATTTCACGCGCGAGCGCCACCGCTCCGCGCGTGCGTACTTCGGTCCGTACTCCAACGCCAAGCGGGTGCGAGCGACGCTGGAGGTGCTGGCCAAGGTGTTCATGTTTCGCTCGTGCACCGGGTCAGAGCCTGGGCGGCGCAGCGGCAGCCCGTGTCTGGACTACTACATCAAGCGCTGCGGGGCTCCGTGTGTCGGCTACATCTCCAAGGAGGAGTACCGCGAGAGCATCGACGGCGTAATCGACTTCCTCAGCGGGCGCTTTTCGGCGATCGAGCGCGACCTGGATGCACGCATGCGCGCCGCGGCGGCGGAGGAAGAGTTCGAGCAGGCCACGTTGGAGCGCAACCGGCTGCAGGCGGTGCGCTCGCTGTTGGAGCGTCGCCGCGTGACCAGCGAGTCGGTGGGGACGTTCGACGCGATCGCCGTGGCCGTCGATGGACGGGATGCCAACGCGCAGGTCTTTCAGGTGCGCGACGGCGTGCTCTGCGATCGCCAATCGTTTTACCTGGCGAACGAGGCCGAGCGCGATCTCTCAGAGGTGGGGGAGGAGTTCATGCTGCAGTACTACGGCGGCGCGATGTCGATCCCGGCGCTCGTGGTGCTGCAGGGCGAGATGGGGGTGCGCCCAGCCCTGGCGGATGCGCTCGCCAGCAGGCGCGACGGGCCGGTGGAGCTGCGCGCGGCCGAGCGCGGTGAGAAGCGCCGGATCCTGGAGCTGGCGGAACGCAACGCGTTGCTGGCGCTCGACCAGGAGCGGCTGCGCTCCGAGCGCCGTCGCCAGAGTCGCGTGGAGGCGCTGGAGGGCCTGCAGCAGGCGCTCGGACTGGACGTGCCGCCGATTCGCATCGAGTGCTTCGACATCTCCAACCTCGGCGGCACGCACACGGTCGCCTCGATGGTCGTGTTCGAGGGCGGCGCGCCGAAGAAGTCCGACTATCGCCGCTTCACGATTCGCACCACGGAGGGCTCACCCGACGACTTCGCGTCGATGGCGGAGGTCCTCGGCCGGCGCTTTGCGCAGTGGGAGCGCCAGGCCGACATCTCGCCGCACGACCCCGCATATGATCGGAGCTTCGCGTCGCTTCCCAACGTGGTGGTGATCGACGGTGGCAAGGGCCAGCTGGCGGCCGGGTTGGGGCCACTGCGGGGCTTTCGCGAACGCGGCGTGGCGGTTGTGTCGCTGGCGAAGCGCATCGAGGAGATCTTTCTGCCCGGTCGCGGCGCTCCGCTCGTGCTGGAGCACTCCACGCCCGAGCTGCAACTGCTGCAGCGCGTCCGCGACGAGGCGCACCGCTTCGCGATCACCCATCACCGCACTCGCCGCGACAAAGCGATGACGAGCTCGCTGCTGGACGGGCTGCCGGGGATCGGCCCGTCGCGCAAGCGCGCGCTGCTCACGCATTTCGGCTCGCCCGAGGCGGTCGTGGCGGCGTCCAGCGAAGAACTGCAGGCGGTGCCGGGCTTGCCGGCGAAGGTGGGACGAGAGATACACGCGTACCTAAATCGCGCAGGCTAGCCACGCGCGGGAGCGGCTTCCCGGGGAATTGACACGCGCGTCCGTGCCGCGCGGCACAATGCAGGCGATGGCCGTGATCAGGCCCCTGCGTCCGCTGCGAGCCGCCAGTGGCAAATCCGGCAAGCCGGTGATCGAGTCGCGCCTGCAGGACTTCGTTGTGATCACCGGCTTTTCCGGCGCTGGCAAGTCGACCGCGATGAATGCGTTCGAGGACGCGGGCTATTTCTGCGTGGACAACCTGCCACCGGAGATGATCCGCTCGCTGGTGGAGTTGTTCGTGCACAAGGGCTCCAAGGTCGAACGTGCCGCGGTCGTGTCGGACGTGCGCGGCGGCGTGTACTTCGAGGCGTTGCGGGCGGTGGTCGATGACCTGGACGCGCTCGGCCTCAGCCACCACATGCTGTTCCTAGAGGCAGCCGAGCAGACGCTGGTGACGCGCTACAAGGAGACCCGTCGTCGTCACCCGCTGGCGCCCGAGGGCAGCATCGCGGCGGGAGTGGCGTCTGAGCGCGCGCTGCTCGAGCCGCTGCGCGGCCGTGCGGATTTGGTGATCGACACGACGGCGATGTCGGCGGCGATGCTGCGCGAGAAGATCGCCGAGGAGTTCCTACCTCGCAACGCGGTGGGGCGCCTGTCGGTGACGTTTATGAGCTTCGGGTTCAAGCATGGGCCGCCGCGTGAGGAGGACCTTGCATTTGACGTCCGCTTCCTGGCGAACCCGCATTACGAGCCTGAGTTGCGCGAGCTGACCGGTCTTGACGAGGCCGTAGTCGAGTACATCGTCAGCGATGGGCGCCTCGCGCAGCTGTACGAGCGGTTGCATCCGCTGCTGGACTTCTTGCTGCCGCAGTACGTCGCCGAGGGCAAGGCTCACCTGGTGATCGCGATCGGCTGCACGGGCGGCCGTCACCGCTCGGTGGCGATCGCCGAGCAGCTGGCCAAGCGCTACCGCGGTCGCGACGACCTCGAAGTGGCGGTCGCGCATCGGGACATCGGCAAGTCGCCCGGAGGTTCCTGAGAGCTAGTCGCCCCGGCGGCTCCTGGGAATCGCCGCGGCGGCGAGCCCGGTCAAGCGTGCGAGGGTGGGCCGCGGTCCACGTGGTAACTGGTGCAGTGTGGCTAGCTGCTGTGGACTGGAGCACTCAACGTTTGCACTAGCCGAATGTTCGGGATTCATTCCAATGGATTGATGGGATCGATAGGCGGGAACGATGCTGTTGGTAGAAAACCTTCCGTGCGTACGAATCTGCTCAAGGAGGAAATGATCCCAATGCATGCATTGCTCACGCCACACGCGAAACGCCAGTTGCCGCGGACTAACCTGGTGACCGCTGGCGCAGCGGCGGTCATGGCGGCGTTCGTCGTGGCCTTGTCGCTCCCCGCCGGTGCGGCCGCGACCCCGACGCTGACGCTGCCGGTGTCGGTCTCCGGGCTCAAGTCCGGTGAAGTGGAATCGCTGCTTGCTAGCACTCCGCTCGAAGATCTCTCCGCGGCGCAGCTGGCCAAGCCGATCTCGGAACTGCCTGGTTTCGGGAGCCTGCTCGGCATTCTGCCCAGCGGCTTGCTGCAGCAGGCGCTAACGCAGACGATCAAAGAACTGGCGGGGAAAGGCGACACGCTGGAACAGCTCAACAGCTCCTCCGCGGTTGTCTCCGAACTGAATGCCCAGTTGGAAAAAATCATTCCGGAACCGCTGCTGTCGCTGTTGCCGGTGCTGCTGAAAGGCAACAGCCTTTCCGGCGTGCTCACCTCCGGGCTCGGCTCGCTTAGCCCCAGCCAGTTGGTCGAGGGGCTGCTGACAGGGGCGAGCGAACCCGAACGCGAACAGCTGATCGAGAACATCCTCACGGCGGTGGCTCCCGAGTTGCAGTCTCTGTTGGGCTCGACGCTGGCGGGCAAATCGTTCGAAACGAGCAACGTCAACGAACTGGCGAGCACGGTCGGCATGACCACTGAAGGTTTCGACAGCGACCTCGATGCTACGACCGAACAGATACTGCCGACGGCGATGGCGGTGACCACGCCGCTCACCAACGGCAAGGCGCTGGCCGCGCTCGAAGGCATCGATGGGCTGCACCTAGGCCTGCTTGATGGCGCGCCCGAAAACACTTCTGGAGGCTCCGGTGGTGGCGCGGGTGGATCGGGCGGTGCCGGCGGAGGCTCGGGCGGTAGCCCAGGTGGTACGGGCGGTAACCCAGGTGGTCCGGGAGGATCAGGTGGGACCGGCGGTGGTGGCTCGACCACGCCTTCCAGCACGACGATCCTCGTGGAGGACCGGTCTGCGCAAAAGGCCGCCACGACCAGTGCGGCGCAGACTGCCAAGGTCAAGATCCTAAGCCGCAAGGTCAAGGGTGACGCCGTTACGCTGGTGGTGCAGGTTCCGGCGGCCGGGAGCCTGCTCCTCGCGGGGAAGGGTGTGAGGTCGGTACGCGAGCAATCCGACGGGGCGGAGCGACTCACGCTACGAGCCCTGCTCACGAAGGCTGGCGTCGCCTCGCTACGCAAGCACCGTCACGGTTTGACGGTGAAGCTCGGTGTGTCCTTCAGGCAGGTGAACGGATCGAGCTCATCCGCGACCACGACGGTCGGGTTCGGCTGAGCATTTTCACTATCGGCGAATCCGTGGCTGATGTGGGCGTGGCAGGCTCTGGCGATGTTGTCGTGCTCGTCGCCAGCGGCGAGCTCGACTACGGGGTTACCCCGCGGCTCAGAGCCTGCCTGCTCGCCCACGTCAAAGCCGGGTGCCGGCGTTTGCTGCTCGACCTCTCATCGGTGACGTTCATCGACTCGACCGCGATCGGCGTGCTCATGAGTACCGTCGCTGCGCTCCGGGATGCCGGCAATGGGTCGCTCGCGGTCGTCTGCGCCGATGAGAACGAGCGGGTACTGCGGATCTTTGACATCGCCGCCGTTGCCAGCGTGATAGCGCTGTACCGCTCGTGCGAGGCAGCTTTCTCTGCTCTCGCGTTGACGGGCTCGTCTGGAGTATCCAGCTGGGTCGAGGACGCGGGCGCGAGTACGAGCGCGAGCGATGCCGTTGCTGGTCTGCGCTGCCTCACCCGGGTCTCAGAGCTGTATGCGGCGAGGAGGTATGAGCTGGATGCCTGCACCGCCCAGGACCGGCTTGACGGTGCTGGGGCTGGCGTCGGCGAGGTGGACGAGCTGGCCTGAGTCGAACAAACGTCCAGTCCCGCGAAGCGGGTCCCGGATTCGAACAAGTAATTAGTTACGTTTGTCTCATATGCACTACAGAAGTAATTCCATATTGACGAATATACGGGTGAGGAAACTTGAGTGACTCAAGCATTGGAGGAGGACAGATGACCTTTTTCTTCATTGGCGGTGACGCACCCGCTCGAGTCGTCGAGCAGGGCGATGACATCGTCGTCCTGGTCGCGGGTGGCGAGCTCGACTACGCGGCGAGCCCGCAGATCAGGGAGCAGCTTGCCGAACAGATCAACGCTGGCGTCAGGTGCCTCGTGCTCGACCTCTCGACGGTGACGTTCATCGACTCGACGGCGATTGGCGCGCTTGCGGGAGCCGCTATGAGGCTGCACCAGCTAAAGGGCGGGTCGCTTGCGGTCGTCTGCGGCGAGGAGAACGAGCGGGTGCTGCGGATCTTCGAGATCGCTGGAGTCACTAACGTGATCACGCTGCATCGCTCGCGTGAGGAGGCCCTCTCGGCGCTAGCCGGGGTTCGTTGACGTGCGTACGACGCTCGAACGGGACGCCGCAAGCCGCGCGATCGGTGAGCTGCGCCTGCCGGCTGAGGCGTCGAAGTTGGGTGAGGCACGGGCCTACGCCTACGGAGCCGCGGCGCAGCTCGGTCTCGATGCCGACAGCTGCTACGAGTTTGCGTTCGCGGTCAACGAGGCGGTCACCAACGCGATCCGCCACGGCGCACCGGATGAGCATGGGCACATACATCTCAGCGTTTGCTGCGACGGCGATCGCCTCACGCTTGCGATTCGCGACTATGGCACGTTCGTGGGGTCCAGACAGCAGGCTGCCGCGAGCGTCGAGCGCGGTCGAGGGTTCGCTCTGATGTCCCATATGGTGGATGCGGTGCAGCTGTGTGTCGAGTCTGAAAGCACAACGGTGCTGCTGTCCGTGGCTCGCACGTGAGCATCGGATTTCGCGGGCGCTGCACTACCATCGCTATACAGCACTTGTAAACAGACACATGGCCCGGAAGCCCAGACGGATGGCCCAGGGGCCAGGGCGCTGATAGCCTCTCCGGGGTACGCCGGGCGACGGAGCGGGACTCCTGAGGCCCGGCATCGTTCATTTTCGCTTCAGGAGGCAGTGAATGGCGGTACGCGTGGGGATCAACGGATTCGGCCGGATCGGACGAAACGTGTTCCGCGCCGCGAAGGCTCGTGGCGAGGTCGTGGGGAAGGAGATCGAGTGGGTTGCGGTCAACGATCTGACCGACTCGAGGACGCTGGCGCACCTGCTCAAGTACGACTCGATCCTGGGCCCCTACCCGGGCACGGTCGAGGATCTCGGCGGCTCGTTGGCGGTCGACGGCAAGGAGTTGAAGGTGCTGGCCGAGCGCGACCCCGCGGCGTTGCCGTGGGGCGAGCTGGGAGTGGATGTGGTGATCGAGTCGACAGGTCTGTTCACCGACCGCGACAGCGCCGCCAAGCACTTGGCGCGAGGCGCCAAGAAGGTGATCATCTCGGCACCGGCAAGCGATCCGGACGCGACGGTGGTGCTGGGTGTGAACTTCGACGAGGTCTACGACCGCGACAAGCACGACGTGATCTCAAATGCTTCGTGCACGACCAACTGCTTGGCGCCGGTGGCGAAGGTCGTCAACGACACGGTCGGGATCAAGCACGGCTTGATGACGACAATCCACGCCTACACAGCCGATCAGCGGCTGCAGGACCTGCCGCACAAAGACCTGCGCCGCGCGCGGGCAGCGGCGATCAACTTGATCCCCGCGTCGACCGGCGCAGCGAAGGCAATCGGCCTGGTGATCCCCGAGCTGCAGGGCAAGCTCCACGGCTTTGCCGTTAGGGCTCCCGTGCCTACCGGCTCGGTCGTGGATCTGACGGTCGAGTGCCCGCGCGAGACGAGCGTGGAGGAGATCAACGCGGCACTGAAAGCGGCCGCGCAGAGCGGTTCGCTCGAGGGGATCATGAGCTACACCGAGGATCCGATCGTCTCCAGCGACATCGTGCAGTCGCCGTTCTCCTCGATCGTTGACTCGCAGCTGACGGCGGTGGTGGACGGGACGATGCTGAAGGTCGTGGCCTGGTACGACAACGAGTGGGGCTACTCGAACCGGCTTGTGGATCTGGCACAGAGGCTTCTGTGATTGAACGGAATCAAGATCCACCGGGATGGCCGCGCTGGCGGGCGGTCTACTGGAGGGATATCGTGAAGGAGCGCGACAGATGGGAGAGTCGATGAGGAGCATTGACGACCTGGACGTGCACGGCAAGAGGGTGCTTGTGCGGGTGGATTTCAACGTGCCGCTGGACGCGGCGGACGGGCCGGCAGCCGGTGGCGTTCCGCTGGTGAGCGACGACACGCGGATCGCGGCGGCGCTTTCGACCATCGAAGAGCTGCGCGCGCACGGTGCACGCTTGTTGCTCGTTTCTCATCTGGGAAGGCCGGAAGGGAAACATCTACCGGAGCTATCGCTGGCACCGGTGGCCGATCGTTTGCGCGAGTTGACGGGCGCGACGGTGACGCTGGCCCCGGCGGTGGTGGGCGATGAGGTGACGGCCCTGGCGGAGGAGCTGCGGGAGGGTGAGATCCTGGTCCTAGAGAACGTGCGCTTCGAGGCGGGGGAGACGAGCAACGACCCCGAGTTCGCTGCCGAGCTGGCAGCGTTGGCGGACCTGTACGTCGATGACGCGTTCGGCGTGGCTCACCGGGCGCATGCGAGCAACGAGGGCATCACGCACCTGCTGCCGAGCGCGGCGGGACGCCTGCTCGAGCGCGAGGTCAAGACGCTCACGGGGATCCTCGAGCATCCGGAGCACCCGCTCGTGGCGATCGTGGGCGGCGCGAAGGTGGCAGACAAGATCGCCGTGATCGAGCGCTTCCTGCAAGTTGCTGACGTGGTCATGATCGGCGGTGCGATGTGCTTCCCGTTCCTGTGTGCACAGGGCCACGCCGTGGGCAAGTCGCTGTGTGGCGATGAAGACGTGGAGCATGCGCGCAGCGCACTGGCGCGGGCCAGCGACACGCATGCTCCCCAACCAGGGCGTGCGCGTCTGCTGGTGCCGAACGACCTCGTGATCGGCGACCGGCTGGCCGCGGATGCCCAGCATCGCGTGCTGGACGGGGTGGAGGTGCCCGCGGGCTGGATGGGACTGGACATCGGCCCCAAGACGTCGGAGCGCTACGCGAGCGTGATCGCGAGCGCCGGCACGGTCTTCTGGAACGGCCCGATGGGCGCGTTTGAGCTGGAGCCGTTTGCCGCGGGCACACGAGCGATCGCGCAAGCGGTCGCGCAAGCCAAGGGCCTGACGGTCGTCGGCGGCGGCGACTCGGCGTCTGCGCTTGCGCACTTCGGATTGGAGCACGCGGTCGATCACCTGTCGACCGGTGGCGGCGCGACGCTGGAGCTGGTCGAGGGACGCACGCTGCCGGGAGTACAGGCGCTGCAGGGCGCGGGGGTGTCCTGTTGACTGATGGGGTCCCGCCCACCATCCCGCCCACCATCCCGCGGATCCGCCCATCCACCTCTCCGCGCACGCCGCTGATTGCTGGCAACTGGAAGATGTACAAGACGCAGGAGCAGGCCGAGGAGCACATCCAGGCGCTGCTGCCGCGGGTCTCGGCGGTGGACGGCGTGGACGTGGCGATCTGCGTGCCGTTCACGGATCTGCGGGCGATGGTGGACAGCGCGCGGGGATCGCGCGTGGAGGTGTATGCGCAGAACATGCACCAGGAACCTGAGGGCGCGTACACGGGTGAGATCTCCGCGCCGATGCTGTGCGAGCTCGACGTGCGCGGCGTCGTGCTGGGGCACTCCGAGCGCCGGGCGCTGTTCGGCGAGACCGACAGGGCGCTCGCGCTGAAGGTGCCCGCGGCGCTGGCGGCGGGGCTTACGCCGATCCTGTGCGTGGGCGAGACCGAGGAGGAGCGCGACAACGACGACACGGATCGCAAGCTACGCCAGCAGGTACGCGACGATCTGGCAAAGGTCCCGAGCGAGCGGCTGGCGGAGGTGGTGATCGCATATGAGCCGATATGGGCGATCGGCACCGGCAAAGTCGCCACGCCCGAACAGGCGCAGGAGGCGATCGCGTTCATCCGTGCGCTGGTCGGCGATCGCGACAAGCAGGCGGCGGAGGCGGTGCGAATCCTGTACGGCGGGTCGGTCAAGCCGGAGAATGCGGCCGAGCTTTTGACACTGACGGACGTGGACGGCGCGCTCGTGGGCGGCGCATCGCTGGATGCGCAGGCGTTCGCGCAGATCGTGACGGCAGCCGCCTGATGAGCGTGCGGGCAGGGCCGGCGGGGGTGGTGGACGGGGTGGGTGGGCCTCGAAAGCTGCCGGTCCCAAGTGCTTGCCTGATCGTGCTCGACGGGTGGGGGCTTGCCGATCCGGGTCCAGGCAACGCGGTCTCGTTGGCGCGCACGCCGGTTTTCGACGCGCTGTGGGAGACATATCCGCACACGACGCTGACGGCGTGTGGGCGCGCGGTGGGCCTGCCGGACGGGCAGATGGGAAACAGCGAGGTGGGACATTTGAACCTCGGCGCGGGCGCGGTGGTGCGCCAGGATTTGGTGCGAATCGACGACGCGGTCGCGGATGGCTCGTTGGCGCAGAGCGAGACGTTGCGTGCGGCGTTCGCCGACGCCGAGCGGGTGCACCTGATCGGGCTCGTCTCCGATGGCGGCGTGCACTCCTCGATCGCGCATCTACGCGCGCTGATCTCGCTGGGACGGGAATTGGGGGCTCAAGACATGATCGTGCACGCCTTCACGGACGGCCGCGACACGTTGCCGCACGCGGGCGTGAACTACCTGCGCGAGCTAGATGGCATTCAGGGCGTGCGCGTGGGCTCGGTCGTGGGGCGCTACTGGGCGATGGACCGCGACAGGCGCTGGGAGCGCACGCAGCGCGCGTACGACATGCTCGTGCACGCACGCGCGCCCTTCCACGCGGACAGCGGCGAGCAGGCGGTCAACGAGGCTTATCGCAGAGGCGAGACGGACGAGTTCATCGAGCCGACGCTTGTCGGCGGGGAGGCGGCGATTCGCCCAGGCGACAGCGTGATCGCGTTCAACTTCAGGCCCGACCGCATGCGCGAGCTGACGCGCGCGCTCGCGGAGCCGTGCTTCGGAATCGATGCTCACCCACCCCAGGCGAGCGACCCGGGCGTGAGCCGATCGGAGCTCGGTGGGGTGGAGCAGCTCCCCGGCTGGGAGGGCCGCGGTGGCATGGCGGCGATCTCGCGCTACACGACGCTTACGAGCTACGAGGAGGGTTGGCCCTACCCGGTGGTGTTCTCGCCCGAGCATCCGCAGAGCACACTGTCGGTGGTGCTCGAGCGGGCTGGTGCGTTGCAGCTGCATGTGGCGGAGACGGAGAAGTACCCGCACGTGACGTACTTCTTCAACGGTGGCGAGGAGGCGCAGCTGCGCGGCGAGCGACGCGAGTTGGTGCCTTCGCCGCGCGATGTACCGACGTATGACCACAAGCCGCAGATGAGCGCGCGCGAGGCCGCGGCGGCGTTCGTGGGCGCTTGGCGCGAGGACGGGCCGCGCTTTGGGATCATCAACTTCGCCAACGCGGACATGGTCGGGCACACGGGCGTGATCGAGGCAGCGGTGGCGGCGGTGGAGACGGTAGACGAGTGCTTGGGGGTGGTGGTGGCGGCAGTCCACGAGAGCGGCGGCGCGTGCGTGGTGACAGCCGATCACGGCAATGCCGATCACATGCTGGAGCCGGATGGCAGCCCCAACACGCAGCACTCGTTGAACCCCGTGCCGCTGATCCTGACGAGCACCGGTGGGTCGCTGCGCGCGCAGGGCGGGATCCTGGCGGACGTGGCGCCGACGGTGCTGGCGGCGCTGGGGATCGAGCAGCCAAAGCAGATGACCGGCCGCTCGTTGATCGAGGATCGCTAGATTCTCTCTCTTCTTAGAGGGCAGCCTCGCGACTGCTGGCGGCGTTCGCGTGGCGGAAAGGAAGCGGAGATGGACTCACAGGAGCAGGGCAGGGAGCCGCGGGCAAAGTCACGCGGGTTGCTGGCGGCGTTCTTCATCCAGGCGGGCGTCAACCACTTCGTGATGCCGCGTCTGTATGAGCGGATCGTGCCACCGCGACTGAAGGGCAACGCCAGGCTGCTGGTGCAGGTGAGCGGCGTGGCGGAGATCGCAGGCGGCGCGGGGGTGCTGCTGCCGTGGACGCGTCGCCTGTCGGGGGTGGGGCTGATCGCGCTGTTGGCAGCGGTCTTCCCGGCGAACCTGTACATGGCGCGCGAGCCCGAGGACTTCCGCAAGATCCCGCGTTGGGCGTTGTATGGGCGTCTTGGGCTGCAGCCGTTGATGATGTGGTGGGCGTGGCGCGCGACCCGCAGGTGAGCAGATCGCCCGAGCGACGGGCGCTGGCGCTGCTACGCTCGATTGAGTAGGACGCTGGATCGGACCGCCATGTCGACCGTCACCGCCGTCAAGATCGCCCACTCCGAGCAGGAGACCCTCACGTTGGGGGAGCTGCGCGCCTGGCGCGGTCTACTGCGCGCTCACGCGTGTCTGGCAAAGGGCCTTGACTCGGAGCTCGAGCGGGCGCACGGCCTGCCAATGACCTCGTATGAGGTGCTGCATCACCTGGAGGAGGTGAGCGGCGGGCGGATGCGCATGTGCGAACTAGCTGAACAGGCACAGCTGTCGCGTAGTGGGCTGACGCGCCTGGTCGACCGCATGGAGCGCGACGGGCTGGTGGAGCGCTGTTCGTGCGATCACGATGCGCGGGGCTCCTACGCCTGCCTCACACCAGCCGGGCGTGAGCGCCTGGCAGAAGCGCGCGGAACTCATCTGGCGGTGATCAGAGACCAGTTCTTGTCGCATTTCTCCGAGGACGAGCTCAGCACCCTGGCTGACATGTGGGAACGCATCGCCCCGTGTAGCGGCTGCTAGCGCCGGCTACTACTCGTCCCGCGGCTTACGGGACCCATGGCTCACGTGCCGGCGCCGCAGGACGAGCCCACCGACGATCGCCAGGAGCACGGCGATCAGCCCGTAGATGCCAAACGCTTCGATCGCGTTACTGGCTGAGTGTCCGAGGAAATATGCGATCAAGCCCACGCCGCTTGCCCAGGCGATTGCGCCCAGCGCGTTCCATAGCGCGAACGAGCGCCAGCGCATACGCGTGGCCCCCGCCAGCCACGACGCCCACACCCGCAGTCCCAGCAGGAAGCGCCCAAAGAACACGGCCTTGGGCCCATGGTCCGCGAAGAACGGCTCGCCCACGCGCAGCACCTCCAGGCGCTGGCGGCGGAACATGCCCGGTCGCTCCAGTAGCCAGCGCCCGCCCTTGCGGCCGATCAGATAGCCGATGTTGTCGCCCACGATTGCGCCCGCGATCGCGATCAGGATCACGAGCTCGATCTGCAGCTTGCCCCGACTGGCCAGCACTGCCGCCGCGATCAGTGCCGTCTCGCCTGGGATCGGAACGCCGCCAGCCTCGCTCATCACCAGCACGAACAGCAGCGGATAGCCAGCGTCCTGGACGAGCTTGTTGACGTCTAGGATGGACGCGAGCATTGCGGGCCGGGTGGTGGGCCCGGATCGTCCTCTCTATTGGGTGTTTTCGGAAACGAGTTGCTTGAGGGCCGAGGATGCCTGCTGCACATCGGAGTAGACGACGTTGCGCAGCACCACCTTGGTCGGCGCGGGAGCGCTCAGCACGACCACGGCCACGAGCGCCAGCGCGAGCGCCAGCAGCGCAAGCATCACCAGCAGCAGCCGGTTCGAACGCCGTCTGCCGGCCGCGGCTACCGGGCGCGTCGTCTGCACTGGTGCCGGCGCTCTGGCGGGGCCCTGGCGCGGGCGCCGCACGGCCACGGTGGGAGCGGGGGAGCTCGAGCGTCGCGCGCTCGCGAGCACTGTCGTGGCCTGGCTGGTGGGTGCTATGCCAGCTCTGCCGCGGCGTGCCTGCCCGCCCGCCTGGGGGATGCCCTTGGCGCCGTTGCTCAACGCGTGCCCCATCTCCAGTGCGGTCTTGTAGCGGTCGCGTGGGTCCAGCGCGAGCGCCGTGGCCACTGCGTCCGCCAGCTCCGGGGTGACCGCGGCGACGAGCGTGTCGAGCAGTGGCGGACGCTCCTGCTGCTGCTTGAGCGCCAGCTCCGTCAGCGACGTCGCCTCGTAAGGCAGACGCCCGGAGATCAGCTGATAGGTGACGACCCCCAGTGCGTACAGGTCGGCGCTGGGTCCCGCCTCCTCGCCACGAGCCTGCTCAGGCGCCAGATACGCGGCCGTGCCGAGCACGGAGCCCACCTGCGTGATGCTGGACTGCTCGGTGGCCTTCGCGATCCCGAAGTCCGCCAGCTTGACCTCGCCTTCGCGCGCGCGCAGCAGGTTGCCGGGCTTGACGTCGCGGTGCACCACGCCATGGCGGTGCGCGTAGTGCAGGCCCTCGCACGCCTGCTCGATGATCGATAGCGCCTCCTCGACCTCCACCCAGCCGTCGTCGCGCAGGATCTCAGCACAGGAGGAGCCTTCGATGTACTCCATCACGATGAAGTACTGACCCGTGCGCTCGTCGCGACCGGAGTCGAACACTTGCACGATGTTCGGATGCACCAACCGTGCGGCCGCCTGTGCCTCGCGCTGGAAGCGCGACACGAACGTGGGGTCGTCGGCCAGGTGCTCGGCCAGCAGCTTCACCGCCACCTGACGCTCCAGGCGCAGATCCATCGCAAGCTGCACCGTGGACATGCCGCCGAAGCCCAGGCGGCTCTCGAGCCGATAGCGGCCGGCGATCTCAGCTGCGCTCATTTTGCGGGTTCCTGTGTACCGGCGCCCGCCCCTGCCGGCGCTTCGGAGCTGCCGCCGGGAGCGCTCGCGCCTTCGCCTGCGCCTGTGCCGCCACCTGGCGCGGCTGGGGTTTCTTCGCCGACGCCCGGCGCGGGGGTGCCGCCGCCGGTGCCGGGCGTCGTTGTGGTGCTCGTCGGCGTGGTCGCGGGCGTTGTGGCCGTCTGTGTTGTCGTCGGGGTGCTCGTGGCGGTGCCCGTAGTGGCGGTCGTGGTGCTCGCGGTGGTCTTGGGGGTCGTACTCGTCGATGTGGCCTGCGCGAGTGGCTGTGCGCACAGGGCGAGCGCGTGTGAGCGCAGGTTGTCGATGCCCTGGCGCAATGTCTGGCGCAGCCCCGCGTCGACAGTGGTGGGGAGCGCACTGAAGTTCTGTTCTGTCGTGGCGAGGGCCGCTTCGGTAGTCGAGCAGTCGCCGTTGCCTGTTTCCGCCGCCTGTGCGACCGCTTCGAAGTCGGTCTGTAGCGGTCCGGCGTCCGCGACTGGAATCAGCTTCCCGCCAGAGCTGCCGCAGGCTGCGATGAGCAGCGCCGCGGCGACGCCGAGCACTCCGGCGAGCAGCCCGCTGGAGGTGAGGCGCAGCTTCATTGACCGTACTCCAGGCGCTCTGCGAGCGAATCCGGTAGGCGCGCCGCACGGATCGCCGCTGCCGCGCCGGCGATGTCGTAGTCGGCCCGCTGGAAGGAGGCGGCCATGCTGTCCAGGTCGAGCAGCAGCCACGATGCGCGCGGGTCTCCGTCGCGTGGTTGGCCGACGCTGCCGGGGTTGAGCAGCCACTCGCCGTCAGCCACGTCGAGCTGGGTGCCCTCGCGCCGGGGCTCGCCTGTCGCCAGCTCGCCCTCGCGCCGCACGAACGACAGCGCAACGTGGGAATGGCCGATCAGGCCGATGCGCTGGCGCTGGGCGTCCAGGCACAGCTCCGCGAGCAGCGCCGATAGCACGTACTCCCACACGGGATCGCGTGGGCTGGCATGGTAGAGGCCGACCGCCGCCTCCTCGCCGTGAGGGCGCAAGCCTTCGAGAAACGCGAGGTTCTCTGGTGCGATCACCTCCTTCGTCCACTGTGCCGCTAGGCTTGCTCCGCGGGAGAATTCGTCCAGCGATATCTCGCCGGCGACCGCTAGATCGTGGTTGCCGGCCAGGCAGACCGCGGCATGCTCGCGCGCGAGTTCCACGCACGCGTCTGGCTCAGCGCCGTAGCCGACGAGGTCACCCAGACACCAAAGCTCGGACGCGTCGCTCGCGGCGACCGCGTCCAGCGTCGCTTCGAAGGCGTGCCTGTTGGCGTGAATATCTGAGATGACCGCGACCTTCATCCTTGCAGGGTACGAACACCGCCGGTCCCCCCGCGTTCCACGATCGCTGCCGCTGCAAGAGCCCGGCCAGCCCCCGGACCGGTGGCGGCGCACCGCTTGGGCCTAGTCCGCGCTGGAGCCCGGCTCAGTTCCGCCGTACTCGGGCAGGTTCTTGATGCCCTCGCGAGCGCTCCACTTGGAGTAGTTGTCCTCCATCGCGTCGATCAACTCGCGCATGAAACGCGCGGACAGGTTGACACGGGAGACGACGACGCCGGGCACCTCGTCTGACTCGACCTCATGGTCGACGCGGGCAAAGGTGACGGTGAACTCGTAGTCGGAATGGCTGACGTTGGCGAAGTTGGCGTATACGCCCCCCATGATCTCGGGGGAAAGGTGGATGTTTATGTGGCGCTCGGCGCCTGAGTCTTGGTCGGTCACACAGCTAGTATCGCAATCGCCGCGCACCGACCCATGACTGAGCCCGCACCCGCTGACGACCAAATCGCCTCCGAGCCTCCCGCAGCCGCAAGCGCGACAGCGCTGGAATGCCTGCGCGCGGCCGTGGGCGCCGTCGCGGAGGAGCTTGCGGGCCAAGGTGCCGGCCGCGGACAGATCACGCTGGAGCGTCCGCGCCGGGCGCAGTTCGGCGACTACTCCACCAACGCTGCCCTGCTGCTGGCGCCAGGCCTGGGCAGCGCGCCCCGCGATGTTGCGGAGCAGCTGGGGCACGCGCTGCAAACGCGGCTTGGTGACAGCCTCGAGCGTTTCGAGGTTGCCGGCCCGGGGTTCCTGAACCTGTTCGTGTCCGACTCCTGGCTGACGGGGGCGCTTGCGCAGGCGCTGGCGGCGGGCGATGGGTTTGGCGCGAACGCTGTGTCGGCGCCCGAGCGCGTGCTCGTCGAATTCGTCTCCGCCAACCCAACCGGGCCGATGCACGTGGGCCACGCGCGCAACGCCGCCTACGGCGACGCGCTCGCGCGTATGCTCGCGCTGCAGGGTCACAGCGTGGAGCGGGAGTTCTACGTCAACGACGCTGGCTCGCAGGTGCGCAAGCTGGGCGAGTCGATTCAGGCGCTGGCCCGCGGTGAGGCAGTGCCAGAGGACGGCTACAAGGGCGACTACGTAGTCGATCTCGCCGCGCGGCTCGCAGATGCCGCGAGTCTGGACCCGGTGGAGATCGGTCGCGCGGCGGTGGCGATCATGATCGGGAGCATCAGAGCCTCGCTGTCGGCATTCGGAGTGGGGGAGTTCGACGTGTGGAGCTATGAGAGCGCGCTGCACGCAGGCGACCCGAGCCCCGTGGCGCACACGCTGGCGATGCTCGACCAGCACGGGCACACCTATCGCGGCGAGGGGGCATTGTGGCTGCGCACGACGGATTTCGGCGATGACAAGGACCGCGTGCTGGTGCGCTCAAATGGCGAGCACACGTACTTCGCGTCGGATATTGCCTACCACCAGGACAAGCGCGAGCGCGGCTTTCAGCGCCAGATCAACGTGTGGGGCGCTGACCATCACGGATACGTACTGCGGATGAAGGCCGCATACGAGGCGCTGGGCGGGGATCCGGATGAGCTAGAGCTGCTGATCATGCAGCTGGTGCATCTGATGAGCTCGGGCGAGCGCGCGCAGATGTCCAAGCGCGCCGGCGAGTTCGTGAGCCTGGACGATCTCGTGGCGGAGATCGGCGTGGATGCAGCGCGCTGGTACCTGCTGGCGCGCTCACACGACACCACTGTGGATCTCGACCTGGACCTGGCGCTGGAGCAGTCGAGCGAGAACCCCGTGTACTACGTCCAGTACGCGCACGCGCGAATTGCCTCGATGCTCGCCAAGGCAGGCGCGGAGCGGGTGCGCGCGGCCGCTGCCGCTGTCACAGGCGTGGCGCTCGACGACGGGCAGCGCGAGGCGCTAGACGCGACCGAGCGCGCGCTCGTCGAGCAGCTGCTGGCGTTCCCCGCGGAGCTCGCGGAGGCCGCTCAGCGGCGTGCCCCGCACCGAATCGCCGCATATGCGCTGGAGCTGGCGCAGACGTTCACAGCGTTCTACCGCGACTGCCATGTGCTGGGCGCGCAGCCAGAGGCGGTGGAGTCCTTCCGGATCGCTTTGTGCGTTGCGAGCGCCCGCACGATCTCACGTTGCCTGAGCCTGCTCGGCGTGAGCGCGCCGTCGAGCATGTAGCTCAGTCAAATCGCGCCAGGTCGGACTCCAGCCTGGCGGCGTCGCTGGAGCTGAGCGTCGCCGCGGCGGCGCTGGCGCGCGTGGACTGCGCACGCGCGTGGCGGCGCCAGCGGGGCAGCAACACGCTGAGCGTTGCGATCAGAGCGAGCACCACGGCCAGCGGCACGAGGTAGGCGGCGAGGTCGAAGCCGTGGGTGCTGGGTAGCCCCAGCACCGTGGGGCCATACTGGGCGACGAGCGAACGCTTGATTTCCGCTTCGTCTTGCCCTTTGTCGATCAGGCCCTGGATGTATTCGCGCTCGAGCTTTGCCTGCGGGGACTCCGCGACCTGCAGCGGGATTTTGCACGTCACGCACATGACCTGGCGCTCGATGATCGGCAGCGTCGTGCGCGGCTTGATGTGCGCGGCCTGGGTGATCCCGGCGGCTTGTGTCGCTGGTGCCGCGAGTAGCGCCATCGCTAGCGCGCCAGCGGCCAGGCCCGTCAGCATCGTTCGCCGGTCGCGCAGGCGACTCACGAGCTTTCCGCCAGTGCGACCGCGTGGTTGACGAAGGCCTGGTCGATCTCGCCGCGTGAGATGGCGACGATTCGGCCCTGGCGGTCGATGACGAAGCTCTCCGGCAGCTGGTCGGTGCCGTAAGCGTGCGCGAACGCGCCAGTGTTGTCGCGCAGGTTGGTGTACGTCAGGTGGTAGCGGCGGACGAAGCCTTCCGAGTCAGGGGACGCGTCGAGGTAGGTCACGCCGAGCACGGTTGCGTCGTGTGCTTGCAGGCGACGCTGCGCGCGCTCCAGCAGTGGCGCCTCCATTTGGCACGGTTCGCACCACGACGCCCAGAAGTTCAGGATCACGACCTTGCCCTTGAGCGACGCCAGCGAGCCGTGGCCCGTGGCTCCCAACACCGGCAGCGAGCGCGTGGCGCCCGGCGCCAGCGGGTACTGCTTGCGCGCTACAAGTTCATCGAGCGTGCGATTCGCCGACTGCGCTGAGACGCCGTAGATCAACAGCGCGATCACGCAGGCGCCCGCCAGCGAGGCGAAGATGGGCAGGATGCGGCGTCTCACGGCAACCAAGATTAGACGCACGCCGTAGAATCCGGCCAGCGCGGCGGTAGCTCAGTTGGTAGAGCGCAAGCTTCCCAAGCTTGAGGTCGCGGGTTCGACCCCCGTCCGCCGCTTGCAGCGCCAAGGGGATGTCTGGCTGCGCGGCTTCCGGCTTGCCTTGCTGAGCGAGTGGCTAGGTCAGCGATCGACTTCGCCCGATTCGATCGCCTCCGCCAGCTCGCGTAGTCCGACCCCGTAGGCCCGGAGTAGCCCGAGCATCGTCCGGTAGCTGAGGCCCCGTTCTCCCCGCTCGACAGCGGAGATATGGGTGTTGCGGATCCCGACCAGCTCGCCGGCTTCTAGCTGCGTGAGGCCGACCCGGCGACGGAGGGCCGCGAGCGCTCTCCCCAGCACAATGTAGTCATGATCGGGAACAGTCATCTATCTGGATTCCACTGACAGGCGTAATCTGGTAGGCTCGCGCTGCTAAGAGCAGTGTGTGGCGAGGCGGCCGGGACAGGACCCGCCCGCCCGCCTACAGGGACAGAAGGAGTACTTCTGCCGATGCCGGATGATCCTATCGTTGCCGAACGTATTATCGTTGTACAGATGCTTGAAAGGGTGCGCGCCGCGACCGCGGCCGAGCTACACGCCGCCATCCGTATGGGGGTGACGCCGGCCGATATCGACGCGGCCGTGCTCAGCTTGGCGGAGGCTGGCGTGATTAGCGAGACGCCGGGTGGCGGGATATGTGTGTCACCCGCGGTGCAACGGCTGGACAAGCTGGGACTCATCGGTATCTGATGGCCGGCGGCTGGCGTGTCGGGGCGCATGTCTAAGATCGGCACGGTCACCGTCGTGGTTGGTCACTTCGACCCCCTGTCGGTGGTCGGCTTGGAAAGCCTGCTCACCGAGGATCGCCAGATCCGCATCCTGTCCAGCAATCTGGAGGACGCCGCGCTCGAGGCCGCCGTCACGCGACAGAAGCCGCAGGTCGTGATCTTGGGTGAGACGATCCACTATGGCCTGCTGGCACGTCTGAAAGCCAGCGGGCCGGTGAAGGGGGTTCTGGTTCTCTCGCGGTACCCAACGGTCTTGGGTGGGACCCTGCTGCTCGCGGCTGGGGCAACGTGTCTGGCGAGGTCTTCCTCCGGGGCTGACTTGCTCGCCGCTGTCCATCTCGCGGCCAGTGGAGAGCCTAGGTTCGTCTCTGCTGACGGCGCCTGGGTGGCGCCCAGCACACCAGGCGAGGGCCTGCTGACTCCGCGCTAGAGCGAGGTATTCACGCACCTCAGCCTCGGCAGGTCTTCCGTAGCGATCGGGTGCATATTGCACATCGCCCCGGAAACGGTCCGGACGCATACGGTGAGAATTTGTCGCAAGCTCAAAGTCTCAAGTAAGCAGGAGCTGATTGGGATGGCTCACGCTGTCGGCCACCCAGGCAGCACCGTTAAAGCAAGAAAGCGCGCCGCCGGCGAAGATGGTACCGTTACGGTACCATCTTGGTATGAGCGTTCAGATTGCAGTTCGCCTTCCAGACGAGCTTGTTGCGTTCGTAGATGAGGTGGTGGCTTCTGGTGGGGGAAGCAGTCGCGCGGCTGTGGTCACCAAGGCGCTCGTACGCGAGCGTCGACGTGCCGTTGCTGCGCGCGATGCCGAGATTCTTGCGCGGGCGGATTCAGATCACGATCTAGCTGGGCTGGCTGAGTACACGCTTGGCTTGGCATCCGACGCTGGTTGATGCGCCCCATCCACATTGCGCATCTCGACAAGGCTCGTCCCGTCTTAATTCTCACGCGAGATCTCGTCCGCCCTCACTTGGCGACGGTGACTGTCGCGCCGATAACCACGACGATCCGTGGGCTCTCGACAGAGGTGCCTGTCGGCGAGGCAAATGGCTTGTCTGGAGCCTGTGTCGTGAGCTGTGACAACGTGACCACCATTCCCGCGGCCAGCCTCGGAACGCAAATCGGTGTGCTTCTCGATCCCCAAGAGGCTCTTCTTGCCGTCGCGATACAAGCCGCATTTTATCTCGACTGAGCGAAGCCGCTGCGATGCAGCTCCATCGGCAGACCCTTCGGGCCCTCGACGGGGCCGGTCAGAGCATGGGCGGCTATGCAGGCATGCGGATCGTGCTGCCGGAGTTCAGGTTTTGCGGCGAATTGCCGACGTGGTCCTTGAACCTCAGGCGAAAGGAATCGAGTGCCGATGGCAACGCGTACGACCGAGAAGTGCCGTCTTGTGACCCGTAGCGACTTTGATGGGCTGGTGTGCGCTGCCCTGTTGAAAGAGCTCGGGGTACTCGACGAGATCAGCTTCGTCCACCCGAAGGACGTGCAGGACGGTCTGCTCGAGATCACCGAGCGTGACATCACGACCAATCTTCCCTACGTACCCGGCGTACGCCTGGCGTTCGACCATCACGAGAGCGAGACGCTGCGTCTACCCGAGACGGCCGAGAACCACATCATCATGCCCGGTGCGCTGTCAGCCGCGCGGGTCGTGTACGAGTACTTCGGCGGTGCCGAGCGGTTCACGCAAGTCACAGAGTCGCTCATGGATGCTGTCGACAAGGCCGACAGCGCGCTGTTCTCGCTAGATGAGATCAGAACACCGACCGGCTGGATCCTGCTCAGCTTCCTGATGGACCCACGCACCGGCCTCGGGCGCTTCCGCGACTTCCGTATCTCCAACTACCAGCTCATGATGGACCTGGTCGACGCTTGTCTGGAGCGCAGCGTCGAGGAGATCCTCGAACTGCCCGATGTGGTCGAGCGCGTGGCGCTCTACCGCGAGCACGCCATACCAGCGCAAGCACAGCTGCTTGAAAACTCGACCATCCACGGCAACCTCGTGGTGCTCGACCTACGTCAGCAGGAGGTCATCCACCCGACCAACCGCTTCATGATCTACGCGCTTCACCCCAAATGCAACATGTCGATCCATGTGCTGTGGGGTCTGAACCAACAGAACACCGTCTTCGCGATGGGTAAGTCGATCATCGATCGCTCGAGCAAGACAGACGTAGGTGCGCTGATGCTCTCCTACGGAGGCGGCGGACACGAGGCGGCGGGTACCTGCCAGGTCGCCAACGCCGACGCCGAGCATGTCCTGTCTGAGCTGATCGAGCGCGTGAACCTCGACGGCTAGCGGCAGGTCATGAGGGGTTCGGCCCCCGCGCTTGCTGTCAGAAAACCTGCTTGTCCAGGAAGCCGGCTATCAGGACTAGCCACCCGCCGATCTCGGCCACGATCAAGGTGATCATGAAGGCGTGCGTTCCTGGCATGGGATTGCGGAACTGGTTGTCGGTCTCGCGGCGCCAGCCTTGCATCGTGTAGGTGGCGACCGCGGCGTAGAAGTACAGCGTCATCGCGCCCGCCGCCAATAGGTTCACGAGCGCGCTCCAGCCGCTCAGCTGCACGAAGGTCGCGACCAGCAGCAGGGCGAAGCTATACAGAAGCGCCGCCCGATGGGCGATGTCGACGTAGCGGTGTGCGAGGTGGCTCTCGGACGTCGCGATCTGTTGGTACTTCCAGACCCCGAGCAGTAGCGCCCACAGGAACATCCCGGCGGCCGCCAGCAGTACGGCCTTGGTGTCGCCGCCGATGCTCACCGGTTGCGTGGTCACAGACTGCCTCCGGGTGACGCGAGACCTGCGGGGTGAAAGAACATCGGGATGACCATACGACTGTATTGTACACTTTACGGCGTGTGTGGGAACGAGGTCTCCGACTTGACCGACTTGACCGACTTGACCGACTTGACCGACTTGACCGACTTGACCGACTTGACCGACTTGACCGACTTGACCGACTTGACCGACTTGACCGGCTTGGCGCGCATCCGCAACGCCGCCCTGGAGAGCTTTGCCACCGATGGCGTGGCCGCCACTTCGATCCGCGATGTCGCCAAGCGGGCCGGAGTCTCGCCAGGTTTGGTTCAGCACTATTTTTCGACTAAGGCGGCGCTCGTTGACGCGGTCAACCGGCACGTGGTCGCGATCGCTACGGACGCCTTCAGCGACCTCTCCCAGAGCAGCTCGCCGATCGAAGCCCAGCAAGAGCTCGGCGATCGCGTCACCGCGTTCGTGCGCGAGCACCCGATGGCGGTGCGCTACGTCGCCAGATCGACGGCCGACGGTGACCAGGGCGCGCTCGAGATCTTCGATGCGTTCTTTGCCATCGCCCACGATCAGTGGCAGCGACTCGCGGAGCACGATCTCCTACGCCCCGACGTCGATCTCACCTGGACGGCACTGCATGCGGTCGTGCTCGTGCTCGGCACCGTGTTGCTCAAGGACGCCATCGACCGCCGCCTGCCACAGCCCTTTTTCACGCCTGACCAGCTTGGGCGCTGGAACGCGGCGAGCAACGCGCTGTTCAGAGAAGGCACCTACAGGGCAACACCAGCGGACCATGCCTGAGCGCGGGAAACCAGAGGACGTCGCCGATCCCGACCCGTTCCAGGGAGCGCTTGGACCGCTGCGCACCGCCCGGCTCTCAGCCGGCAATCTGCGCTACCGCGACCAGGGCAGCGGCGTCCCCGTCGTGTTCCTCGCCGGGCTGGTGCTGCCCAGCGGGTTCTGGCGGCGCCTGGTTCCCGCACTTACTCAGCCAATCCGCGCGATCGTGCCCGACCTGCCACTCGGAGCACACACCATCCCCATGCGCCGGGACGCCGATCTCTCCCCGACCGCGATCGCCGACCTCATCCCCGAGCTGCTCGACACGCTGGACATCGGCGAAGCGGTAATCGTCGGCAACGACACCGGCGGCGTCATCGCCAAGCTGCTCGCCACGCGTCACCCTGAGCGAATCAGCGCGCTCGTGCTGACGCCGTGTGAGTGCTTTGAGAACTTCCTGCCCCCGATCTACCGCTACCTCCAGGTCCTCGCTCACCTACCGGGAGCACTGTGGCCGCTCGTCCAATCGATGCGCTTCTCGCCCATCCGCCGGCTGCCGATCGCCTTCGGCTGGCTCACCAAGCAGCCGCTCGACAAGCACGCATACGACAGCTATCTGACGCCAGGGCGTACCAGCAGGGGCGTGCGCCGCGACACCGCCAAGGTACTGCGAGCGATCCGTCGTCGCTACACGATCCAAGCGGACGCCGCGCTGGCGAGCTTCGAGCGTCCCACCATGATCGCCTGGGCCAGCGACGACCGCGTGTTCCCCTATCGCCACGCCGAAGCACTCGCCAAGATCCTGCCGAACGTGGAGCTCGTCCCTATCCCGGACTCCTACACCTACATCCCCGAAGACCAACCCGTGGCCTTGGCTCGCCATATCGACCGGTTCATCGCGCGGACCCACTCACTCGAAGCGCCCGGCGGCTGCTCCGCGTGAGCTCCTGAACAAGCGCCGCGATCGAGCGCTCGAGCTGCTGGATGCTGGCCGTATCGACGCGCTCGACCCCGACCGCGCGGTTGACCCACGCGTTGATCTCGCGATGGCTGCGACCGTCGCGACGGTGCAGTTCTGCCACCAGACGGCTGCGCTCCTGGCGCAGCGCGGCGCGGCGTTCGAACGCCGCGATCGGGGCTGCTTCCGGCTCGGGCTGCAACTGTTGATTGGCGCTGGAAGTGGGGGCGCGCTGGGGTGGGCCGAAGAGCGTCATCTGGTCGGCGAACTCGGCGCTCAAAGGCACGAACTCCGCTGATGGTGACGGCTCGCTCGCACGCCGTTCGGGCGGCTCCTCCCAATCGGTCTGCGGCTCCTCGCGGCGCAATGCGTGGCGCAGCTCCGTTTCCACCTGTGAGGCGTGCGTGCGCAGCGTCTGCTCCGCCGGCAGATACAGCCAGCTTGCCTCGGCCGTCCTGTTTGGCAGCGTGCGCACGAAGCGCCCGACGATCTGGCGGAAGATCAGCGGTGTCTTCGCGGCGGTTGCATACACGCCCACCCGCAACCTCGGGATGTCGACGCCCTCGGAGACCATGTTCACCGCCACGATCCACGGCTCGCGCGAGCCACGGAATGTCTGCAGCTTGCGCGCGGCGTTTGCCTCGGTGTGAAGCACGACCACGGGTGCATATCCCGTCACCTCGCCGAGCAGCTTGGCGATCTGGCGGGCGTGGCTTGAGTCGGCCGCGACGGCCAGTCCGCCGGCGTCGCGGTGGCCCTCGCTACGCAGCGCGCGCAGCTTTGCATCCGCCTCACGCAGAATCCGCGGCAGGCCGTCAGGCAGCTCGGTCGAGATCGCCGTGCGGTAGCGGCGGCTGGCCTCGCGGGCGGTGAGCACCGTCTCGAAGGACGACTCGATCACGTCATCGCCGCTGCGCCACGACAGCGTCCCGTCGAACGTCACGAACGCCACCGGGCGACAGACGCCATCCGCGACAGCCTCGGCATATGTGTAGGAGACGTCGGGAACAGCCATGCCGTCGCTGTCGTAGCGCACGCCCGGGATCGGCGTGGCATCGGAACGAAACGGGGTGCCGGACAGCAGCAGCCAGCGCGGCGCCGCGGCGAACGCCTGGCGAAAGCTCGTGCCCCACGCCAGGTCCTCACCGAGATGGTGGGCCTCGTCGACGACCACGAGCGTATCCGCGGATACCTTCCTCGCCCAGGCGGCGGGATCGCTGGCGACACGGGCGTAGGTGACGGCCACGCCGTCGAAATCCCGCGGCGGATTCGGTCCCGCAGCATCCGGCTGTAGCTGCACGCCGAGGATCGCCGCGGCCGCCGCCCACTGGCGTGTCAGCGGCGTCGTCGGGCAGAGCACCGCCACGCGTCTTACGAGCCCGCGGGCGAGCAGATCGCGGGCGAGCTCTAGCGCTGGGCGCGTCTTGCCCGCTCCCGGCGCGGCCGAGATCAGGAACGGGCCCTCCCGCCAGTCGCCGAGGCGGTCGAGCGCACGGCGTTGCCACGCGCGCAGCGATGTCGAAGGGGAGCGTGTCAAAGAGCCCGGCATCCTGCGGCACGGCACGGACGGAACTACCGGAGCGCTGTGTACGCGCCAACGAGGCGCGTGATCTCGCGCGCGAGATCCGCCGGCGTGGCACCTTGCGGAGGGCGCAGTACGAGCCGGTGAGTGAGCGCCTCGATCGTCGCGATCACGATGCGCGCCCTCAGGCGGGGATCGCCACCCGCCGCGCCCGGGTCAGCCGCCAGCGACGCGGCGGCCAGCTCGACGAGCTGGTCTTCCAGTGCCTCGAGCTCCGCGCGAAGAGACCGGGGGAGTCGGGTCTCCTCGAAGAGCACGCGGTGCAGGCCCGGAGCGATGCTGTGCAGCGCCACCATTGCATCGACCGTGCAGCTTCGCCGCACGGGTGCGGCCGGCTTCAACGGCCTGAGCGGCGCCTCGGGGCTCGCGGAGTGGATTTGTGGGTTGCTGTTCGCGCTCGCGCCCGTGCTCTGCCTCGCCGGTTCAGCACTCCAGGTGGCGGGTGCACTGCCATCCATTCGTTGGCTCGACGGCGTGATCGCCGCTGGTTTGGGAGCGATCCTTGCCTTGCTGGGGATTGGGCTGACCGTGCTGGCCCAGTTTGCGATGGGCGATGCCTGGCGGATCGGCGTCGATCCCCACGAGCGCACCGAGCTGGTCGCCCACGGCCCGTTCTCGCTCGTGCGCAATCCGATCTACGCGGCGATGATTCCCTCGTTTGCGGGCATTGCCCTGCTCGCGCCGAACGTTCTCGCGCTTGCCGGTGCGCTGGTACTGCTGGTGGCGCTCGAGCTACAGACGCGGCTGATCGAGGAGCCTTACCTGCTGAATGTCCACGGCCAGGATTACGCTGCCTACGCAGCCCGTGTCGGGCGCTTTCTCCCGGGAATCGGTCGCCTGCGCCGCAACCGCCTGCCTGGCTCTCGATGGGTGCTGCGTTATCGCCGACGCTAGGCGTAAGAATGGCGCCTGCATGATCTGCGTCCCGGGAACGCCGCCGTGAGCTCCGTTCGCGCTGATCCGCGCCGCGCCCACGCGGCCCAATCGATCGAGACGAAAGCCCCAATCTGGCGCCAAGCGGTGTGTATCGGTCTGCTCGGTGCGCTGGCGCTGGCGTTGATGGGCGAGCTCAGCCGACGCGAGACGATTCCACGCGGCGATGATCTGATCTATCAGCGCATGGCGCAGCACCCATTTGCGGTGCACACCTTCCCATTTGCCTATCGCATCGGCCTGCCGTGGCTCGTGCACGTGCTCCCCTTCAGCTACACGCTGTCCTTCCAGTTGCTCGCATGCATAGGTGCCGGCGCGGCGGCTGGCTTTGCGTACGCGCTCATGTACCGGCTGCACACGCCCCGCGGTCTGGCTGGCGCTCTGGCGTTGGCGTTGGCGATATCTCCGCCGATGCTGATCGTCGCGCTGCGCGGCGGTCGCAACACGGATGCGATCACGCTCGCTTTGATGATGGCGGCCACGCTGTGGGTCGTTGAACGTAGGTTGCGGGCGCTCACAGTCACGCTGCTCGTGGGTGTCCTCTTCAGGGAAGCCGTGCTGTTCGTGATCCCCTTCGCCTACGCCATCTGGGCAACGCGCATATGGGACAAGCAGGCCGCAAAGCAAACGATCCTCCTCGCCGTACCCGCGCTCGGCGCGTTCATCGCGTTGCACCTGGCGATCCCGAGCGTCGGGCGCGATTCTGTGCCCGGCTATGGAGGCTCTCTGATCGGGCAGCGTGTGGAAGTCATCGAATCGGGCCTGCGCACTTTGCCCACAGAGCTCAGACGCATGTTCACGGTCTACGGTCCGCTCTGGTTCGCTGCGCCGCTCGCGCTCGCCAGCAGT
>Ga0209275_10000005_pt1 | contig 64904 bp, 95 predicted proteins | sample HubBroMetageREF2_FD_188344 | JGI IMG/M metagenome (GOLD analysis project Ga0209275, IMG submission 188344) | Reference soil microbial communities from the Hubbard Brook experimental Forest, New Hampshire, USA - Hubbard Brook CCASE Soil... | ecosystem: Environmental > Terrestrial > Soil >... | reverse complement strand
GCGATATTATCCACGAAGCGCGTGGCGGTTTTGCTTCGAGGAACGCGTCCGAGGTGAAGCCCAAAAAGAAGCGGGCCTTCCGGCGGAAAAAGAAAGTCCGTGCCCGCCGAAAGGCGGGTTGACACCGGTAGTAAAAGTGACTACAAACTGGCGGACACAGAGACGGGAAGCAAAGATCCGCTTCCTTAAGACACGCAGGAGGGGATCGATGTTGCTCGGGTACAGCCGATGGAGCACGAAGGGGCAAGATGACGGCGGGACGCGTGAGGAGCAGAGCCGCAAGATCAAGTCGGTGGCGATGGCGCGCGGAGTCGAGGCGTTCGATATTGCGTATTTCACGGACGATGCCGTGTCCGGGGCCAAGCCGCTCGCCGAACGTCCGGCCGGGAAGGAGATGCTGGAGCACGCCAAGCGCGGTGATATCATCGTGGCGTCCAAGCTCGATCGTTTGTTCCGTTCGGCTCGCAACGCACTGGCGATGATCGACGATCTGACCGACCGCGGCATCGGCGTCATCATCGCGGATTTCGGCTACGAGCCGATCGCCGACTCGATGGTCGGCAAGCTGGTATTCACAATTTTGTCAGGCGTCGCCGACTTCGAGCGGATGCGGATCAACCAGCGCATGGGCGAGGGCCGCACACTCAAGCGCGAACGTCAGGGCTGTATCGGCAATGTGCCCTATGGCTATCGCAAGGTTGGCAAAGGGAAGTTCTCATTGTTGGAACCCGATCCTTATGAGCAGGATGTATTGACGAGGGTTCAGAACGCAGTCGCGGCTTTCCCGTCGTGGAATTTGCACAACGGCTGCCACCGGGATGCTGGCGACATTCGGCTCTATGTTCGTCGCTGGCTCAACAACGATCCAGCGATGAAAGACCGCACCGGCAAGCCCTTCACCAAGCTGGTGCAGATCGAAGTGTTGATCAAAGCGGCCCGCGCCCGCGGGCTGAACCCGGACCCCGCTGACGCGGGGCAAGGGGAGGTAGCGGCGTGACGGAGCGAGAGTTCAGTATCTTTCGGGCGGCCATGACAGGGTCTATGTCGTGGGGGTGGGCCGCGGCGCGTATATATGACGGAAATTATCGTAGCGCTCTTGGCGCGATAACGATTGGCGTCTTGTTCACGGGCGTCCCTTTTCTTGTGCGCCGATTTACAATCAGGAAGTGGCTTTAATGGGTGACCGCGCCGCCGCCGTCAAGCTGTTCAATCAGGCCGTCCAGTGCATGACGCCGGGCAACCCCGCGTCAGCGGGGCCGGAAGCCGGGAAGCTGGCGTTCCAGTTCTTCTCCTCCGCCATCTGGGCGGATCCGACCTGGGACGAGCCGTTGTTCCAGTACGGCAACCGCGTGTCCGACATCTACGCCCTCAAGGCCGCGGTCGCGGCATGGCGCCGCGCTCTTCGTTGCAACCCCGCGCCCACTCGCAAGGCCGAAATTCTCTCGAACCTCGGCTGGCGCCTGCGTGATCTGGGCGAGACCGAGGAAGCCTTCGCCTGCGCCAAGGAGGCTTTGAGCATCGACCCCGACATGGCCAACCCGTGGGCCGACCTGGCGCTGGTCCACGGCGACCTGGGCGACACCTCGGCAGCCGTAGGCTGCTGGCGCAAGGCGATCGAGCTCGAAGGCGACGGGATACACCGTTCCAACTTCCGGTTCGGCCTCGCGCTCGCGCTGATCTTCGACCGCCAGCTCGCCAAGGGCTTCAAGGAGATGGAAGTTCGGTTCGAATACCGGCTGAAGAACTTCCTGTCGTACCCCTACCCGCGCTGGGAAGGCCAGAGGGACGCGCAGGTGTTCATCCAGGCCGACCAGGGTCTCGGCGACACGCTGTCGTTCGCTCGGTTCGTCCCCGCTGCCGCGGGGCGAGCCCGTTATGTGCATCTTTACGTTCAGGAGCAGCTCATGCGCGTGTTCCAGCACGCGTTCATGCGCCTGCCCAACGTCAACATCATTCCGTTCCAGCCCACGACGCCGTTCCCGGCCGCTGATTACTGGTCGACCTTCATCAGTCTCCCGGCGGCGCTCGACCTGACCGACGAGGAAATCCGCAACACGCCACACATCTCCTACCCGGACTACTCGATCCGCTCCGATTGGAAGGTGCCGGACCAGAAGCTTCACGTCGGCATCGCCTGGGCGGGTTCGCCTCAGAACGACATCGACCGCCACCGGAGCATCCCGGTCGAGCACTTCTTGGAACTCTATCGGGTGGCTGGCGTGCAGCTCTACTCGTTGCAGGTGGACTCGCCGGGCAGCCAGCGCAAGGGCGACCTCTACACCACCGCGATGTCCGGGCTGGTCAAGGATCTGTCGCCATTCATCTCTGATGTTTCGGATACCACCGCGCTCCTCAAGGGTCTCGACTTGGTGATTTGCTGCGAGTCCGCGCTCGCGCATATCTGCGGACTGGTCGGCAAGGAGTGCTGGGTGCCTTACAGCTACCTAGGCCGAGATTATCGCCTTGGCGTGGACGGAAAAGACGTTCTCTGGTATCCGAACCACCGGGTTTTCCCGCAGGACAAGACGCGAAGTTGGGAGAAAGTGTTCGAGCGTATCGTCGGCGCACTTGCGCAGAAGGTTAAGGAACACAGGAGGGCAGCGTGAGCATCTTTGGTGGCAACGCGTGGCAGGACATGAATTCGGCTCCACGCGACGGTTCCGAGATCGAGATCAAATGCTCGTATGGTCTGGAGCCGTCGTATAGCTCTGCTTGGTGGGCTCAGGATGCGTACGTTGGACCTGTTTGGCAACTGACGAAAGAGCCGCACGTCACCTATGTAAACGACGTGGGGAAGCAGCCACATTCGAACGGGGCGTGCAATTCTAGCTTGCAATGGCGGCCTATGACTGCGCGCCGCCGGACAGAATTGAAAAGGCGGGCCGAAGAATTGGCGGCGAAGTTCGTTTCGATCCCGGTGACTATTTCTGCCACAGGTGTAGGATACGACTGTCATGGCAACCTTGACCGAAAAGTTAGATAGCCGGGCGCGTGAACTGGACTTCAAACTCAAGCAGATGCTGTCCGTGGGCGATTATGACTTGAAAGCTTGCGACGATCGCGAGATGTTGGAAGCCGCGTCCAAGCGGATCAAGGAATTGGAAGCCCGCCATGGCTGACGACGTACACCTCCCCCAAGCCTGGATCGACAAGCAGGATGCCTCGTTCTTCCTGGCACATCCCGACCGGCGCAGCCACATCCGCAAGCCGTTCGGCGACGAGATGAAGGGCGAGTTCTGGTCGCTCGGGGATCACGAACCCGCCAGAAGGCGGGTGATTCTCTGGCGCGTGCCGCCCGGCAATCCGGCGTTCGACCCGGCCCGTCCGGTGATTTGCAAGCTGGGCATGCTTGCCTATGCGGACGAGACGATCGAGGATGACGACGGCACGCTTCTCCCGGTTGTAGAGGAGTTGATGCAGGAAGCGCGGAAGACCATGGAAGGCAGCCAATGAGCAATGGATACCCGATAATTCTCGGCGGTGATCACGCTGCTTTTGAGGCAGAATGGGCCGCCAGTGGGCGGCCCGATAACGAACGTCCTGATTGGCCTCTGCCGTCCTTCGACGCCCAGGACTGGGCCAAGGCGTTCTGCAAGATAGCCAACGAAGATCTTGGATATCGAGACCCGGAGGGAAATCCGCTTGACGAAGGCTGGATGATCACATGGTTCGCGAACGCCCTGATGCGTGGCTACGACCAGCATGTTTCTGAAAAAGATCGCGAAGTTGCCGATCAGGAGGAGGCATCATGAGCTGGTCCAAATCCGTCTACAGCTCCCACGTCTCCGAGGTCGGGTACGACGAGGAACGTGGCGGCATGACGATCCGCTGGCAGAACGGCCGCACCAGCCTCTACGAGGGCGTGCCCGAGGAGACTGCCGAGATGCTGGCTTCCGGGGCGGTCGCGTCGGTGGGCGGGTATTTGCACTCGGAAATTAAGCCGAAGTACCAGCATAGGTATGTCTGATGAACCAGCCTCTCGTCGAACCCCGCGAAAGCGGGGCAAGTCCAGACGAAGCCTTCACCAAGATGGCGGAGCGGATCAAGCATAATGCGGACCAGCCCTTCGGCGGCGCCGTGGTGATCTACCCGCCTGCGGCGGGTGGGGACCCGGTGGAGTTCCTCCTGCTCGATGGCTCGGCCGACGTGGTCCAGTTCTGGGCGACCGCCAAGAAGCGGATCGAGAACGCCGTGGAGGATCTGGACGCGAAGAACAGGAATCCGCAGGGTTTTGGGGTGCAGCAAAGACGTTGATTTCCCAGCGCCTTCGGCCTAATTTGCCGGGATGTCAGGTCTGTCCCACGACGAACGCGTCCGCCTTGAGAGCGGGTTTTACGCGTTTCTACAAGAATCAAAGATTAATTCAAAAGATCACGTCGGCCTAATCTGTATCGGCGAGCATCTGTTTTATGGGCAGAGGCTCCTGATTGGTGCGATCTTCGACGCATTGGAAGACGATATCCACAAAGTCTACGTTCTCAAAAGTCGGCAGCTCGGAATATCTTCGATTATCAGACTCCTCGTCGTCTACCTGCAAGGCATGGTGGGCGGGCTCAAGGGCGCAGTGGTCTTCGACACGTCGCGTAACGAGAGCAAGGCCCGCACGGAGCTGGTGTCTGTCATCGAGAACCTGCCGGCGTCGCTCAAGTTCCCCAAGATCAAAGGCAACAACCGCGACGGGCTGATGTTGCAGAATCAGTCGACGCTGCTCTTCATGTCGGCCGGCTCGCGCAAGACTGCTAGCACCAAGAGCCTTGGCGCGTCCACCGACTTGACGCTTTGTCACCTTTCGGAAATTTGCAACTTCGGCGACCCGCAAGGCATCGAGGTGCTGGAGAATGCGTTCTCTGATGTTCATCCGATGCGACTTTATATCTACGAGTCGACCGCTCGTGGCTATGGGGTTTGGAGCGATATTTGGGATGAGGCGGTCGACGATACCGCGCACTGTAAAACCGTGTTTTTAGGTTTTTGGAGCAAGGAAAGCCAGCGCATCGAGCGCGACCATCCCGACTTCCAACTCTACGGCGTCTTCCCGCCAAGCGAGAAGGAGCAGGCCAAGATCGCCGAGGTCAAATATCTCTACGATTTTGATATCACCCCTGAGCAGCTCGCCTGGGTTCGCCGCAAGATGGACCCGGCCGCGAAGTCGGAGGGCGAGAACGATCCCAAGTTCGACGGCAACACCACGCGGCTGCAGGAGCAGCCGTGGACCGCCGAGGACGCGTTCCAGCAGACTGGCAGCGTGTTCTTCTCGGGCGAGAACCTGACGAATATCACCAACAAATACGTCACCAAGAAATTCAACCGCTATATGTTCCGAGGCACCGCCGAGTTCGCCGAGGTCCGGGTCTATCAAGCCGACAACATGAAGTCGGCAGAGCTGAAGGTGTTTGCCGATCCCGACCCGGACGGCGTCTATGTCATTGGTGGCGATCCGGCCCACGGCGCGGACGAGAATAACGACCGCTCGGCGCTCGAAGTCTTCCGCTGCTACTCAGACGGTATGGATCAGGTCGCCGAGTATGCTTGGCCGCTCGCCACCACGCGCCAGCTCGCGTGGGCGCTATGCGGACTCCTGGGTTGGTACGCGGGAGGGGGCGGTCAAGTTCGCTACATCATGGAGCTCAACGGCCCCGGCCAAGCCGTGGTCGACGAGTTGAAGTCGGTCAAGTATCAGGTCGAGAACGGCTACCAGTTCAAGACGCTGGAAGAGAAGGGCCTGCGCAACATTTTTAGAAACGTAACGGCCTATATTTATTCGAGGGTCGACGCGATTGGCCACGGCCATAACTATCACTTCAAGACCGGCCAGCAGTCCAAGATCCTGATCATGGAGCGCCTCCGCGACTCGATTTCGAGCGATAAGCTGCATATCCGCTCCATTGACCTGATCAATGAGATGCGTACAATGGCCCGCGACGGCGACAAGATCGAGGGCTCCAAGAAGGATGATCGGGTCATCGCCGCCGCCCTGGCGAACTACTACTGGGAAACCAAGATTAGGCGCGACCTGATCGCCCGCAAGATGACCCGAGAGTCGGAGGCCGCCCGTAAACGGCTGAGCATCACGGATCAGGTGGCGCTGTTCAACCAGAACCATCTGGACCAGTTCTTCGCCGAGAAGCGGACGGTTCGCATGAATACGGCACGGATGCAGCAGAAAACGAGATGGCGGTATGGCTAGGTTCTCGATGCGTTGCCCCTCGTGCGAGAAGAAATTCCCGTGGGAACCCACCCTCGGCACGCCTGAACACTGCCCGCTCTGCGGCTACCGCACTGCGCACGATCGGGCCGACGATGACGTTGTCATGCCGTCCCTGCGTTCTGCCCGCATGGCGGCTACGGACGGCGTCTACCGCGACCTGGAGAAGTCGTCGGAGCACCGCATGCACCAGGCTGCCCAGATGGCGGGCTGCGACGTGTCCGACATGGCGGGCCTCAAGATTACCAACCTGCGCGACACCAAGGAGGGCGAGATCGCGGCGCCGTCCGTGGCGGCCGAGACCGCCCGCCTCACGGTCGGGCAAAACGGGCCGAAGTTCCAGGGCAAGGAGGCAGCGGCCGGGGTCGCGGATGGCTCGATCACCTTGAACGGCCGCGTGGTCGGCCATGACACGCCGCACGCGGGCGCGCAGGCGATGTCGCGGGTTCAACGGATGATCGGTAGATGATCCCGGTCCCGTCCAACGAAAAGGAAATTCTCGACCTTGCGAACGAGCTGATCGAAGCCTGCAAGGTCAGCCAGGGCAGCCGCGGCGCCTATTACCGGCTCATGAACGTGATGGCGGAGACCGGCCGCTATGACGGCACCAAGTCGCTGCTCAACAAGATGTACCGCGATCTCGACCGCACCGCGTCGCACATCTTCAGCCCGGTCGAGCTCAAGTTCGCGCTCGACTTCGAGAACCCGATCCTGCCTCGCATGCAGAAGATGGCCCAGCAGGTTGGGCACATTCTGACCCGCGAGTGGGATCGAACCAAGACCGACAAACTGTTCGCGCGCGGCGTCTTCGACTCGCTCAAGTACGGCATCGCGATTCTCAAGCAGTGGTGCGAGACCACGGGCGAGGCGCCTGACGAGCACACCACCTACGAGCGCAAGCTGGTGATGCCGTGGCAGTTCGGCGTCTATCGCGAGGATGAGAACGACATCAACAAGCAGGAGGCGCTGCTCGAAACGTCGACCTTGACGATGCCCGAGGTGTGGAAGCGCATCTGGCATATGCCCAACGCCGAGAGGCTTTTCCGTCAGATCAAGACTCACGCCCAGAAGGGCGAGTCGGGCGTCTCCGAACCGTCGTCCTATTTCCATCAGGTGCTGTCCACGTCGCAGCTTCAGACCGGCGTGCAAGGCGCCACGCGTCCGTTGCCCGGCGGCATCGTGCAGATCGGCAACGACCCGAACTACGCCATCATGGGACCGGTGGTGATGGCTGACACGGTTCAGTTTCATGAACTGTGGGTCAAGGATACCCGGGACTATACGACCATCCAGTTGGTCGAGCCCGACATCTTGATCGCACCGCGCGGCAAGAAGCAGAACCTGCTGATCAAGGACAGCAAGCTTCAGCCGTACCGGGTGATCCAGCCCAACGAAGTCACGAACTGGTTCTGGGGCCGTTCCGAGCTCGCCGATTTGATCGAGCCGCAGAGCTTCCTGTCCGATCTGTGCGGCGACACCAAGCGGCTGATGGGTCTCCAGGTCGACCGGATCCTTGGGTTCTCGGGCGACACCACGATGCAGGATGAGAACTACGCGGCGGCGCGTTACGCCGGGTACTTCAATCTCGGCCAAGGCGGCAAGGTCGAGGATTTGACTCCGAAGGTGCCGCCGGAGTTGCTGCCACTGCTCAAGTGGCTCCTGGAGGAGATCGACAAGCTGGGCGGCTTCCCGGCCGCCATGCAGGGCGAAGGCACTCCGGGCGTGCGGTCGCAGGCGCATGCGAGCGGCCTGCAGAAGATGGCGTCGCCGACTTTGCGCGACCGCGCCCTGGTGGTCGAAGGCCAGTCCGCCGAGGCAGCCGAGCTGACGCTGCAGCTCAAGGAAGCCAAAGACCCGTCACGCTACTGGTACGACGGCACCTCGATCGCGACGATCGAGGAGTCCAGCTTCTTGCTGACCGACATCAGCGAGAACTGGCGTGTCACGGTGGACAGCCACTCGTCGTCGCCGATCTTCACGGACGAGAATACCCAGCTCGAATTCGCGGCGCTCAAAGCCGGGGTGGTGCAGGCCGAGCACGTCATCGACAACACGCCGATCCCGCACAAGGAGACGGCCAAGACCCAGAACAAGGCTCACGAGGAAGCTCAGGAGAAGCTGTTCAAGGAGCATCCCGAGTTGCTGGTCGAGAAGTTCAAGCACTCGGGTGGGCATAAGTAGCCCGCCTGCGGCGGGTCAATTCTGCCTCGGAAATCCGCCGTTGAACGCCGCCGGTTGAATGCTGCCGCCAGCTCGAAGTTTCGGATCGGCGTTCGCCTGTGATACGGCCATGGCCTGCGTGCGCGCGCCGTGGAGGCGCATGGCGATATCTCCGAGCTGCGAATGTTCCATGTCTTCGAGCATGAGTCCTTTGACGCCGTCTACTTTGATCATCACCGATTGGCCAAAGTCGTCGGTGATTTCGGCGTAGATTGGAATTACCGTGTTGGCCGCTGTTGAGCGGTGCCATTCCATGGATTGCGGCGCGTCACTCGCTGTGCCAACAGCGGGAAACGGTGTCAAAGGCAGTGACGGGTATGCGATTTTGTGAAACGCCGCCTGCGCGTTCTCGACATTGGTGAACAGCAGTCGCCAGGACATCATCTGGCCTTCGCCGAACGCGATCGTCAAAGAGTGCATTTCAGTTGTCCTCGTCTTTGCACCAGTTCTGGAATTTGGCGCGAGGGAAGCGGATCAGGTTGCCGACCCGGAAATAGGGCGGGTGGTTGTCGGTCTTGAGCACTTCGTAGAGATGCCAGACCGAGACGCGAAGGATATAGGCGGCCTCTTTGATTGAAAGAAACCGGGCGTCGGCGGGCGGTTTTTCCGGCTTGATGGCCTTGGGCAATTAAACCTGCCTATGAAAACTCACAACAGGGGGTAGGTCGCCTACGTACCTCACATTGCTGGGTTTGGCAAGCCGGGGGATGGTGAAGCGTTAGCCCGCACCCCGCGTGGCTTTGTCCGCCCCCAACGGGGCAAAAGAGGAGACTCCGCAAATGGACCGTGTCCGCAATCGCAAACACAAGCGCAAGGGTCGTCGGTAAATGGACCGCACCCGCAATCGCAGGATGAAGCGGAAGGGTCGTCGGTAAGCACTGATGCCCGACCAAGCTCCAATTCCTGGTCAAACCCCCGCCCCGCCTCCGGCGGGTGCGGGCGGTTCGCCCCAGCCGGGTCAGCCCGCCGCAGGCGGGTCGCCGTTCGGCAATTCGGGCGCCACGCAGCCGACCCCGAACCGGGGCTACGAGGCGCAGGCGCTGCAAGGGCTTGGTCTCGTGGTGATGAAGCTCGACGAGATCGTGAAGATGATCGGGGTCACGGGCGAGCTGGGTGCCGCCGTTTCAGAGACCATCAAGAAGCTGTCCAAGTTCGTGCCACCCGGCTCCATGACGCCGAGCTCGCAGACCAACCAGATCAATCAGCTCGCCATGAAGAGCCAGGCCAACAATCAGCAGATGCAGCAGTATCTGCAGAGCAAAGCCGCCGGTGGTGGCTCCGCCGCAGGCGGGCAGGCGAAGGCAGCGTGATGGCCCGGGACACCATTTTCGAGAATCAGACCAAGGAAATGCCGAGCGGCGACGAGGTCGTGCGTTCCGCCCAGGTCTATTCCGACACCTACAAGATGGCCCGCCTCCCCGGCATGGTTCATGAGCCGGGTCGAGGCGTCGTCAGCACCGAGCGTCCGCGTCGCGGGCACGATTACTGAACGGAGATCGCGCATGTCCAATCTGAACATCTTCCAGAATTCCGCCAAGTCGATCCCGACCAGCGACGCGCAGATCGTGCGGGTCGGCATGGAGCAGATCGACCTTGGCGGTCGCAAGAGCCACCTGCCGGCGCAGGATAAGTCCGAGGTCATGGGCCTCTCGCACGTCCCGAACGCCGGGTCGAACATGGGCGGGGCGAAGTAAGCCATGCCCAAGATCGAGGTCGACGAGAACGAGCTGCTCGAAGCGCGCGCCCTCAAGGGCGTGATCGCCAAGATCACGTCGGATCCCAAGCGAGCCCTGGAGCTGGAACGCCTCCACAAGGAAGCCGATCCCGACGTGCGGACGCCGCGCGCCGACATGCTCAAACCCGCCGTGGATGCAGTCAGTCAGGTCGACGAGCGGGTCAAGAAGCTCGAAGAGACGCTCCGTGCCGAACGCGAGGAGCGCGAGAAGGAGCGCACCACTGCGTCGCTCACCTCGAAGTACGACAGCGTGATCGCGGCCGCCCGCAAGGACGGCTACACCGACAAGGGCATCGAAGAGCTCAAGAAGATCATGGAGGAGAAGAGCCTCATGGACTTCGAAGCCGCCGATGCGATCTTCCAGCGTCGCAACCCGGCGCCGCCGCCGTCCATGCCTGGCGTCACCGGCTCGTGGAATTTCATGGACGGCGCGCAGGCCGATACCGGCGACGCGTTCACCAAGAAGCTGCTCGACGCCAAGAGCGACGAGCGCGCCTCCATGATGGCGGCTGATCAGGTCATTCACGACACTCTGGCGTCGATTCGGAGTGGTCGCTGATATGCTCCAGGCGGACACCAGCGGCTTTGGCGAATTCGGGGTAGAGAGTCAGAATCTCTATCGCGAACTCGACTTTGTCGACGACGCGTTGTCCGGGTCCGTGCCGGCTGCTAAACAGTTCAAGGTTCGAAAGATCGTTGTTAGTCCGGTTTCCATCCCTGTGATGCACCGTCTCGTCGGCGAGCAAGTCGCGTTTGAGATGCTTGGACATCACATACCGATGTTCCATGATGTGCTTGCGTCCCGTTCTTCCAAGAATTGGGATCGTTATCCAAGCGTATCCGTGGCGCTTTATGTGGGTCCGGTAGTTTCCTTCGTTAAAGCGATCTACGGCCTGCTTCGACTGGTAGTCGACTTTGCATTTTTGGTTGCAAAATTTCTGTTGGAGATAGAGACGGCCTCCGGGTTTACGCCTTTTGCTTCCTTCTTTGCCGCAGCAAAGGCAGACGAATCGGTTCTTTTCTTCGGCCGTCTTTTTTCGACCTTCGGCCGAGCACGGAATCGAGCAGTACAATGGCTCGTGTCCAAATTTCTTTTTGTAGGCGTCCAAATAAGATTGGACCATCGAAAAGGCGTTTCCGCATTCTTTGCAGTGAAGCGTGACGGCGTTTTTCGCGGCGGTCGGCGTGTTGAATCGGTAGCTGCTGCGGCACGCTATGCTGCAGAACTTCTGGTTTTCGCTCGGGTAGCTGTGGAACACGATTCCACAATTCAAGCACGATTTCTCAAGTGGCATGGGCTTGCTCCTTTGTTCGCAACGAAGGTCAGCTTACTCATGCCACTTGGGGAAGTCAAGTAGAAGGAGTTAGCCGTGCCGCTTCCCGGAATTGGAGTTGCCCCTTCTGCTGGTTCACTTTATAGTGAACTAGCCGCAGTGACACGCAGGGCTTTCGTCCCTCGTCTTTTTGTACAAATATACTTCGGAAGCCCCACACTTTTCTACATGACCGGCAACGCGCAGCGCGCGGCCGGTGGTCTGAATCAGGTTACTGTTCCGTTGCAAGGGAACTCGATGGTGCAGGGTTCTTTCACCGGCTACGGCGGTGGATTCAACAGCCCCGTCATCACGCCCGGGATTCAAAATGGCCAGTGGAACCTCGCCTACTGGGTCGTCCCTGTTCCGCTGCCGTTCGGCGAAACCGTCTTGCAGGCTACCGATCGCGAGATCAGCCTGCTCAAGGCGCGCATGAACGACGTGTACGCGGTGACGCGCCAGCAGATGGCCACGCTGTCGTTCACCAACAACACCAACAACCCGCTGTTCCCGGACTCGTTCTACAACGCGTTCGACAACGGCACCAATGTGGCGACGTACGGCGGCATCAACCGCAACGCGGCCGGCAATTCGGCGTTCCAGGGCCAGTACATCAACGCCAACACGATCACGACGGGCGCCACCACGTCCCCGGCGACCGTTGGGTTCAACCGGCAGTCGATGTCGAGCGCCCTGATTCAGATCACCGACAAGGCGGGTGGCGAAGCTCCGACTTTCGGCGTCATGGCGCCGGGCGATTACGCGACGCTCAACAACTCGCTGATCGCGACCGAGAACGTCTACGTCAACCCCGGCGCGTCCTACAACATGGACACGACCGTCCGGTCATCGTTCCCGAACATCAATATTGCCGGCATCCCGATCTTCATGGACCACTTCTGTCCGAAGGGCACGGCCTATTTCCCGAACGTCAAGTACATGTCGATGTATTTGTCCGAGGATGCGGCCTTCGACTTTTCGGGCTTCTATTCACTGGTGCCGCTTGGACAGATCGGGCAGCAAGGTGTCGTGGTGGTCGGCTACGATTACGTCTGCACCAAGTCGTCTTCCGGCGCCGCCATTTACAACATCGGCGCGGCAGCGTTTTAAGGAGCAAGCAGAATGCCCTCTCCGCTTTCAGGTCCCGGCGTAGGTCTGCAGCTTCCGCAGTATCTCTACCCGACCGAGCTTTTCGGCGCTCCGGCTGATATCTCGACCAACAGCTTGTGCCTCGGCCCCGGCGACTGCATCGTCATCCCGGCTGGCGACTGGTATATCTCGGCCGGCTTCTACGCGATCATTCAGTACCTGGATCCGATTACCAATACTTGGGCTCGGGGCAACAGCGCGGCTTATGGCGGTCGCGGGATCAGCTTCATCAAGAGCGACGGCTTCAATGTCCGGCTCGCCAACCTGACCGGCTGCCCGGTGTCGGCTTCCGTTGCCTCCTATGGTACCGGCGGCATGACCCAGGCCACCACCACGATCACGGCGGTGCCGGCCGGATCGACGTGGCTGCCGATCATCGGCGGCCAGCTCCTGAACAACAACGCCCCGACGCTGTCGAGCGCTGGCGCTGGCTACGGTATCGCCCCCCTGGTGTTCATCCCGGCGCCGGCTCCGGCCGTCGTCAACTCGAACGGGGTCGGCGGTACGCCGGCCAGTGGTTACTGCGTCATTACCAGCGGCACCGTGTCGGCCTTCAGCTTCACCAACCCGGGCGCCGGCTACTCATCGCCGCCGATCGGCGTGGTGCTGCCGTCGCCGTACGACCCGAACATCAACATCGGCATCACGGCCGCCACCATCTCGTTCTCGCTGACCGGTTCCGGCTCGCTGACCGGCGCTATCTGCACGAACAATGGCCAGGCGCAGCCCAACGGCACCCTCACCGTGACGCTGACCGTTACCGGCATCGGCACCGGCACGCCGTCGCTCACCGCCAACGTCATGCAGACCGTGACGGCGGCTTCGGTCACGGGTCCGGGCGTCGGCTACGGCACGGGCGCGCAGGGCATCGTCACGATCGGCGGCGCCCCATCGGCCGGGTCGATCGTCAATCCGAACTCGCTGCATCTGGCATGGCTGCCGCGGCCGGCTCAGATCCTGCTCACGCCCGCCAACACTTCGATCTCGGTCGGGTCGACCGGCGTCATCTACGACGGCGGCCTCTTCGAGGGCACGCCGTCCGCGTTCTTCCTTCAGGCGACCGGCGTGGCGGCACCGTCGACCGTGGCCTCGATCGGGCTGCAGATGGGTTCTTCGCCGGATATCGTGGTCCTCCAGCCGGCACCGTAACCCGCCGATGGCGGGCCAGAAAGGTTTATTGTCATGGGTACGTTGATCAAGGTCACTCGGAAAGACACCGGCAAGTCGGAGCTCATCAACAGCGCCAACGTGCTGACGGTGGAGTATGTGCCGGCGGCTCCGGCCAAGGCCGAACACCCCGGTTCCCCGGCGGTCGCCGAGCGCAAGTTCATCGCCGGCCGTCCGTCGCGTCCCGCCGTCGAGGGGCGTCCCGCGGTCCCGGCCGTCAAGGACGCGTCCGGCAATGTGGTGGTGCCCGAGATCCCCGAGGTCGTGGCTCTCCCGGCCGTGGACGAGGTCCCGGATACGCCGGCAGCGCCCGCCCTAGAGGCAGTCGCGCCGCGCAAGGCGGAGCCGGCCGTTCCCGAGCACTCGATCGTCCACTTCGTCGGTGGCTCGAAGCTGGCTGTGCTCGAAACGATCGACAAGCTCGCGGCGGTTTGATGACGAACACGCTCGGAGCCACGATCTACGGAGTGGGTTGCGGCAACGGGAGCCAGGTCGTCACGTTGCCGGATACGACGGCCGTGGGCGAGGGCGCCGTGGCCGTGGCCACCAACCCGCCCGGGTCCGTGAACTACGTCGGAGCCCCCGCGGGGGGCATCCAGCAGGCCATGCGGACTGGTTCGCCGGTGCTGTGCAAGACCGCTGATGGCAGCCAAGCCAATTTTGTACTCGACGCCGAGCGCAGCAACCCGGCCATAGGGCTCATTTATGCACGACGGGTCAGCCCGTGATGGAGGCCCGAGGTGCTGAATGCGTATTTGGCGGCGACGCAGTCGTTGCTCCAGAACCCTGGGGCGCCTAGCACCCTCTATTCGACTGCCAACCTCACGACTTGGATCAACACGGCACGCGGGCAGGTGGCCGGCGAAGCCGAGGCGATTCGCGCCATGGGCACGATTCAGACCGTCGTTGGGCAGCGGGCGTACAATTTTGACCAGATCAGCTTCGGAGTTGCAGCGACCACTGGCATTCAGGGGGCGATCAACGTCCAGCAGATCAATTTCTCGGTCGGTACCGGACAGAAGCAGGTGTACGCGCGTGAGTGGCCCTGGTTTTTCACGTACTATCTGAACAACCCGGTGCCTTCGAGCGGGCAGCCACGACATTGGAGCCAGTTTTCCCAGGGCGCGGCTGATCCCGGAGTTGGCGGGGGCGCTGGTACGAAGGGGACGGGAAGCTTCTATGTCGACCCGATCCCGGACGCGGTCTATACGCTGAATTGCGACTGTTCGGCGTATCCGATCGCACTCGTTGATGATTCGACGGTCGAAGCACTTTCATATTTTTGGACCGACGCCGTTAGCTTTCTTTCGGCGTACTACGCGCTTATGTCTTCGCAGACTTCGGAGCGCGAGGCACAGGCGGCAAGAATGTATTCGGAACATTATCGGCAGTTCATGGCTAATGCGCGCAGGAATTCCAATCCATCTGTGCTGCGTTATATGTATTCTCAAGCGCAAGATGTTGCGCAGACAAATAAGATGGGGCTGCAGCCGAGAGGCGAGCAACAATGAATTTATGTCATCGCGAATTGTCCGTGATAATGTTTAGCGGCACGCCTGTACGCTTTTGCTGCATCTTTAGCTGCGTCGAACGTGCCCAAGTGTTTTGCGCGCTTGGCTACGGTGATGTGGGAGTACCATTTGCCCGTACGCTTGTTGAGGTACACGCATTTGTATCCGCTAGTATTATATTTTGTTTTGCCGCGGTAACAAAGATTTTCACTGTTTGTGGCTGGCCTTATGTTGGCCCAACGATTGCTTTTTCCTTTTCGGTGGTCGATAAAATGTTTGGGCCACTTGCCTGTCATCCACAAATAGGCGAGCCGATGGGCCAAGTAGTTATGCCCGTCTATTCCGATGGTCACATAGCCCCTGGCAGTGGGCGATCCGGCTTCATCACCTTTTTTGATCCGGCGATACCGGGCTTCGTTCCAGAAAAATTTACCCGTCTTAGGCACATATCGAAGAAGCCGGCGAACATAGCGCGCCGTCAAATCGTTGCGCTGTACGCCAGAATATGTTTTGCTGCGTTTAGCCATTCGATCCTCCTGAGATCGGCTTGGTCAGAGGCAGTCGAGGGCGTTACCAGCGCCTTCCTGCCTCGTTTTTATAGCAGGGAGGCCACGTGATGGCAACCCTTTTTGGCTATATGCAGCTTGTGCAACGACTGATTCGGGATACGAAGCAGGAGCAGACGAATCCCGACGATTTGATTGCATACATTAATCAGGGCCGCCGTGAGGTAGCCGAACGAGCTCAGTGTATTCGGCGTTTGACGCCAATAAGCGCATCAGTGGTGTCCGCAACGGTTGTTGATCCAGGCACGGGTTATACCGCACCAGTGGTGAGCATCACCGCACCGGATTTTCCGAGCGGACTCGCTCCGTACCCTAATGGTGCCCAGGCGACGAGCAATGCGATCTTGCTTGGCGGCACGATTGCCGCGGTTGATATCGTGTTTGGCGGTAGTGGATACTTCCAACCCCAAGCCGGGATTATCGATCCTACTGGAACTGGCGCTTCTATCTCGTTGACCTTGTCACCGATGAATTTGCTGCAACCTAATCAAGAAGTGTATCAGTTTTCCGATCTGCCCGTGCAAAGCTGGTGGCCTGGCATTGATTACGTTTATGCTCTGCGATCAAATCCGGTGATTATCTACAGCAACTATAGGTATGCCTTACCGACTTACGCGTTTTCTGAATATTTGGCGCGGGTCGCCCAATTTCCGTTTCAATATTTGTTCGTACCAACGTTCGCTGCACAATTTGGTCAGGGTTCCGACGGCTCCATTTATGCGTACCCATTAGCCTCGCAGCAGTTTCAGTGGCAGTGGGACTGTTTGTGTGCCCCGTCTGATTTGCTTGACGACCAAAGTTATGATGCTGTGCCGCATCCATGGGCGCAGTCCGTGGCGTACTACGCTGCGCATCTTTGCTACTTGAATTATCAAAATCTAAACGCGGCTGAGTATTATATGAAGCTGTACGAGAACAGCGTGGTGCGTCGCTCGCAGGCCGCTCGTCCATCGAGGGTGGTCAACCCGTATGGTAGGTATTGACAGGGCTTAGCGAATCATGCAAGCCCCCCAAATCGAAGGCCCCAAGCCCTCAAGCCCCTACAAGCCCCCCGGCCCTCCGGTCCTGGTCTTCGAGGACTGGGCCGGCATCGACACGCAGGTGCCGCGCGCAGGCGTGCCTAACGACAAGATGGCGTGGTGCGACGGCTTCATGCCGATCGCCAAGCGCAACCTGCGTACGATGTACGGCGTCGGCACCGCGCTCTACACCGCGACCGGCGGGCTTACCGTCAAGCTCTTCGCTTTCTATAACCTGCAGGCCGTCGCCTACTGCGCGGTTTTCCTGTCTGATGGCTCGATCGTCCAGATACAGGTGTCGAACGGAGCCGCGACCACGATCGCGCCGGCCGGCACGATTCTGACTCCGTCGATCACCAATGTCGGGGTCACGCAGTACGGCCAACTCTATTTGATCATCGTCGCCAATCAGACCAACGGCTACTGGATCTGGAACGGCACCTTCCTGTCGCAGGCCGGCGGCATCGGGCCGCTGGTGACGCTGACCAATACCGGCTCGGGCTATAAGACGGTTCCGACCGTCACGGCGTCGGGTGGCTCGGGGTCCGGTGCTACTTTCCTGGCGTCGATAGCTAATGGCATCGTGACCAACGTCATCGTGACGAACCCCGGAACCGGGTACCTGCCGGGGCAGACCGTCACGCTCAACTTTTCCGGTGGTAACTCTGGTGGTTCCGGCGGCGTCTTGACCGCCAATTTGAGCGGGACAGGCGGTGGGTCGGGCGCATCGTTCTCGGTGACGCTCGGGCCGGCTCCTCCGCCTTACAATAGTTCGCCGGTGTTTTTTTCCTTTGGCTCGGTTACCGTCATTTCCGGCGGAAGCGGCTACTCGCAGTTCACTACTCTCACGCCGGGCGTGACGACCGGTCACATAACCATAACCGCGCCAGTCCTCCAGCCCGTAATTACGGGCGGAGTCATTACTGGCGTAACGGTCGTCAATCCAGGAAACATCGAGAGCACGATATATCCTTCACCCTCGAACGCCACGGTCACGGCTTCCGACGGCGGGGCTTTCACGGTGTCGAGTGTGACGGTCAATAACGGCGGCAGCGGCTATAGCGCCTCGGCGACCGCTACGGCGGCCGGTGGCGGCTCCCCTATATCGCAAGCCACGTTCCAGCTTGTGCTCAACGGCTCCGGCGTGATCACGTCCGTCACGGTGGCGAGCGGCGGGCTCTACGGCTCCAACACGCCGCCAACCATTACGATCGAGGATCCGGCCGTCAACGCGACCGCGGTAGCCGAGCTCATGCCTTTCGGGGTCCAGGGCACGGCCGTGGAGACCTATGCGGGTCACGTCTGGGTCGTCAACGGCCCTGTCCTGATGGCGAGCGTGCCGGGTGACCCGACCAATTTCGCCACCACGGCGGGCGGCTTCTCGGGCGTCTCGAACAACTCGAACCTTAAGGTCGGCTACACGCAACTGATCTCGACCAACGGGTTCCTGTACCTGATCGGAGATTCCGCGACCGACTATGTGTCGGGCGTGACGGTGAGCAACGGCATCATCAGCTTCTCGTGGCTCAACGCCGACCCGGACACGGGCTCGCCCTACCCGGCCTCGGTCCTAACGTTCGGCAACGCCATCGTGCTCGGCAACTCGGTCGGGGTCCACTTCCTGGCGGGCTCGACTTTCACCAAGATCAGCGACGCGCTCGACGGCTCCGGGCTGCCCAAGGGCCTGTGGAATTCCGTGGCGAACTTCGGCGGCAACCAGTTGAGTTCCGCCAAGGCCAACATCTTCAACAAGAAAATCTGGATGATCCTGGCGACCGTGATCGACCCGATCAGTTTGACGCAAGTCAACAAGATATTTCTCTGGGGTGGCCAGCGCTGGTGGTCCAGCCAGCAGGACGTGACGCTGACGTTCATCGCGGCTCAGGAGATCAACTCGGTCTACACGGCTTACGGGACGGATGGCACGCACATCTACCCGCTGTTCCAGACCCCGTCGACCGGCTTCACCAAGACCGTGCAATCGGGACTGTGGGACGCGCCGGGCGGCTACGTCAATCAGCGGGCATCGAACAGGCTGTTCGGCTTAGCGTACTTTTTCGACGCGACGAACGACAGTTACACGGTCACGATCGACAACGAGACCGGGTCCACGCCCCCTTACACGATCACGGCCGGGGGTGTAGGTTACGCCGTCATGCCGCCGCAGGCAGTCGGGCAGACCGGGGTGCTGGAGGGCATGACCGTCACGACGACTGCCAAGGACATGTCTTTGTTGAGCGCGGCGCTCGACACCGCGATCGTGCAGTACCGAGGTTAACCCGCTGACGCGGGTCGAGGATCAAAATGCCGCTTGCCCAGCTTGCTGCCGTCCCGAAGACCAACGCCGACTTGCAGGCGTGGCAGTTCGCCAATGTGGCGAACCATCGGGACATTATTCGGCTGACACTGGCTACCAGAGGCGTCGACCTGACCGAGTATGCCTTGCAGCCGTTCGATCCGAATAACAAGGCCAGTTTCGACGCATTTTTGGAGCTGCACCAGCAAATGCACACCGCGATGGACAGCGCGCTCGGCCTGCCCAGTTACGCTTTGAACGAGCTTGACTGGAACGAGCCGAACCAGCTTGCCCAGTGGGTGCAGACGCATTACAACGAACATCAAGCCGCCAGCAGCCTTTTGGGAGTTTCGTGATGTCAGTTGTCGAGATCGAACGCCCGCTCGTCACGCGTAAATTCGGCATGGCCGACCTCCAGAAGCACGGTGGCTGGATCATGAAGCGTCTGCAGAAAGTTCGGCCGCACCTGTCCGAGCCTCAGATCCTGACCTGGCTCAAGGGCATCATCGTGTCCAACGAGTTCCTGTTCCTGTACCAGGAGCACGGTGTCGCGTTGGCGCAGGCGATGCGTGAGGAGACGCTCGATCCAAGCCTGATCGTGCGCGAGCGTTTCGTGTTCGCCGAGGAAGGCTTCGAGAAGGAAGCGGCCAGCTTCTACGCTCACTTCAAGTCGTGGGCGGTGGCGCAGCAGGCCAAGATCCTGATCGTCGAGGAGATGACCGACGTGCCGCACGACTTGATCAAGGAAGAGGTCGGCCGGGTGTACGAGCGCAAGCAATTTTTCGCCCGCTTGTGAGCGGGCAAGCGAGGATTCATGAGCTTCATCGACAGTGGCTCCGACCAATTTGACGCTTTCTCGGGCGGCAATATCTCGACCCAAGGGGCTGGCGGATATCCGGGCGCGGCTCCCTCCGGCGGGGGCGGATCAAATCCGTTGAGCAGCATCTTCGGTGGCAATACCGGCGCCGAACTCGGCGCGGGCGTAGCCGGCGGCGCGCTGCTGTACGACATCTTCCAAGGCAACCAGCCAACCCAGCAGGAAAACACGCTTTCGGGAGCCGCGTCAGCGGCAGGCGCTCAAGCCACCAGCCTCACCCAGCAGGGGCAAGGCCTGGAGAGCTACTTGACGCAGGGGACACTCCCGCCTGCGCTCCAGGCCGCGGTCGATCAGAAGGTGGCGGCGGCCAAAGCATCGACCGTGCAGCAGGCCGCCAACACGACCGGCAACGCGAACCCGACCCAGAACAGTGCCTTGACCCAGGACTTGAACTTCCAGAGCGAGCAGGGCTTGACGCTGCAGGGCCAGTTGGAAACGCAGCTCGCCCAGACCGGCCAGGGGCTGATCAGCTCGGGCGCCCAGTACGCGGGGTTGCAGAACCAGGACTTGATTGCGCTCGGGCAGGCGCAACAGCAACAGCAGGCCGCGACCGGCCAAGCCATAGCGGCCTTTGCGGGCGCACTCGGTAAATTGGCGTTTGCGTAATGGAGACGCTCGTTCGAGTGACGGCTCCACACTTTTGCGCTGGCTTCGTGCTCACCGATCGGCGAGTGACTTTCGCGGCGCCAATCTTGAAGTGGACTGTTGGTAAAGATCCGGCATGGTTGAGCGCGTATTTTAAGCGTAAGAGATGGAAAACCGAGGTAGTGAAGGCTCGTGGCTGAACCGCAAACCGATATCGCGTCGCAAGGCTGGTCATACGACGGCGTCAACGCGCCGGCTCCGTCCGTGGCCGGGGTGCCGAACTCGATTGATTCCATGACTCCTCCCGCGCCGCGGGACAAGACGCTTCCTTCCAAGACTGGTGGCGATCCGATCAGCGGCGGATCGGATATCTACTCGGGCGGCGCCGATCTCTACCGGCAGCATATCGCCCAGGAAGACGCGCAGAATTCCAAGACCGATCGGCTGGTGGCGCAGGATCGCCAGCGGCTGGAGAAGGCTCAGGCCCAGGAGGCGCACGCCCCGCAGGACATCCACGACTGGAACGAGGAGGCCCAGAAGGAGAAGTACGCCGCCAAGCCCTTGCAGTCGTTCGGCTCGCTCGGCGTGATCTTCGCGACGCTCGCGAGCGCATTCACGCACCAGCCGATGATCAACGCGCTCAACGGTTCGGCCGCCGCCATGAACGCCATCAAGGACGGCAAGGACGAGGAGTATAAGCGCGCGTTCACAGCCTGGAAGGAAAACACGGAGCTGGCGGTCAAGCGTCAGCAGATGCAGCACCAGACATACGAGGACGTGTTCAAGCTGCTGGACACCGACATCACGCTGGGCGCCATCAAGTCCAAGGAAGCCGCGCAACGCTTCGGCGACCAGCAGATGCTGTTCTTCATCGACAACGGCATGTGGGACGAGGCCGACAAGCTCAAGGCCAACCGGCTCAAATATGCTGAGGGGATTCAGGACTTGTCCGAGAAGTCGGACGACTATCATATGCGGGGATGGGCGTACCAGCAGAACTACGAGAAGCTGACGCCCGAGCAGAAGCAGGATCCCAACGTGGTCATGAACCTGTGGAACAACACCCACGGGATTGGCAAGACCAACGCGGACCAGCAGCAGCTTGTGAATTGGATGCTGAGCCATCCGATGCCGCCCGGCGACGACCAGGCGAAGCTCGGACAGTGGTTCAAGGATTATACGGCGTTTGGGCAGAGCCTGAAGAAACTGCCGGGCACGGCGGGCGTCACCACGGCCGATCGCGACATCGAGCGTGCCGTGCAGAGCGAGGAGGCCAAGTGGCGCCAAGAGGGCAAGTCAGAGGAAGAGATCGCTGATCTGTCGGCGCAGCGACGCAGCCAGCTTCGCACCGAGTCGGCCGGCGTTACCGGGAACCAGCGTGAGAAGGACGAGTCGCATATCGAGATGTACGATAACTCGATGGCCAAGATCGACGGCGTGACCGGCGTGTTGGATAAGTATGTTGGCGCGGCGGGCATCGCCGGCAAGGCAACCAGGACGGCCGAGCGCGTACGTGACCTTTTCGGCTCCAACGACACTGACCGGGTGCAGATGTCGCGCGACATCGAGTACCTGCAAGCCGTGGCCCCACAACTCTTGTTCGACCGCGCGGGCCGGCCGCTGGCTTCGGAGTCGTCGCGGATCAACGACATCATTGCGGGCCTGAATATGGGCGACACGACCGCCAACACGCTGCGGTCGCTGAAAGAGCTCAAGACGCTGTACCAGAAGATGCAGGCGGACGCGAAGAAGCGCCAACCCGCCTCCGGCGGGTCAAGCCCCGCTACTGCCACGCCTCCTGCCGCTCCGAAAGCGGCGCCGTGGGCCAATGATCCGGTGGTGCAGTAATGCCGGACCCTGATATCGATCCCGCTGACGCGGGACAAGTCACTCCGCCCGCGGCGGGCGGGGACGACCCTTCCAAGGCATATTTCGGTCCCGTCACCCGCAAGGGCGCCGAGGCCGGCGAAGCGTTCCAGGATCGGGTGCCGACCATCAAGGACGAGGACGGCTACGCGGCCCTCAAGCCCGGTTCGACCTACGTGGACCCCGAGGGCAAGACCCGGCGCAAGCAGTACACGGTCAGTGGCGACGCCGATTATGATGCCGTGCCGGAGGGCGAGTCCTATGTCGACCCGCAGGGGCAGACCCGCCAGAAACCCAAGTACGAGCCGATCGATTTCACGGCGCAGACCCTCTACGACATGTCGGTCAACGACAAGGAGCGCCGCAAGGCGCTGGAGCGCTCTTACCCTGGCAAGGTCAAGGAGACCCCCACGGGCGAGCTCTATGTCGAGGACGAGGGCGGCAAGATGCGCAAGCCGGGGCACGGTGCGCAGGCCACAGGCGGCTTCCTGACCTCTCAAGCGGCCCCGGTACTGGGTTCCCTCGCGGGTGAATTGGTCGGCGGCGCGGGCGGCGCGGTTGGCGGCAGCGCGGTCCCTGTGGCCGGCACGGTGGCGGGTGGCGTGGCCGGCGGCATTGCCGGGGCAGCGGCTGGCGCCGGCGCCGGACAGGCGTTCAACGACGCCATTCTGCAGCTCGCGGGCGTCTACGACCGTACGGGCGGCGAGGAAGCCGAGAACCTGGGCTTCGCAGCCGGCACGGCAGGCGCGGGCTCGGCGATCGGGCGTGGCGTTGCGGGCGCCTATCCGTACCTCAAGGGCAAGGTCACGAATGCGCTACCGGCACTGGCCGCCAGGATATCAGGCGCCACGGAAGCCCCGGAAGGTCTGGAAACCGCGATCGCGCTCCGGGAGAAGGGCGTCCTGGTGCCGCCTTCCATGTGGGCGCCTGAGTTGCCGCACGTCATCAACGTGGCGGAGGCGTTCGACCCGGCGTTCCGTACCCAGAAGCCGCTGATGCAGTCGGCGACCCGCCATTACGAGGACCAGGCGAAGAATATCATCGAGATGACAGGCGCCACGCCGCCGAAGTCGGTGGTCGACCCGACCGCGGCGGTGCCGACCAAGGAGGCTGGCGAAATAATATTGCGCAAGACGCTGGCCGAGTCGGCGCAGGCGGACGCCAAGCTGCAAGCCGCCATCGCGGCGCGCAAGACCGGCGGGCTTGTGGACAGGACGGTGGCGGGAGCCCAGCGCGAGGCCTTGTCCCTGGCGGCCGAGGACGCGCAGCGCGCCGCGCAGGCCCTGATCGACCAGGGCTACCAGCATATCAACCAGTCGATCGAGCAGGCCGCGCGTACGGCTGGCGCCGGGCACAATAGTGGCGACCTCTGGCAGATGGTCGGCGACCAGCTCGTGGCAGTGCGGCGTGGCGTGCAGGAACGCGCCAACACGATGTATAATCAGGCCGACCAGCTTGCCGAAGGGCACCTGCCCAACGTCGAAGGACTGCCCGAGCTTGCCGAGCAGTTCGCCAACGAGCTGCCGGAGGACTTCCAGCGTAACCAGCCCGGCATCGTGCGCCAGCTTCGCGCCATGGCGGGCGAACGCGATCCCGAGACTGGCGAGTGGATCAGGGAGCCGGCGCAGCCGACCTTCGGGCAGTTGCACAATCTGCGCTCGCAGATGCGGTCCAACGCGGACTGGTATCGGCTCAATTCCGACATCAAGAACGGCACCTACAAGTTCTTCGCCAACCGCGTCGACGACGCACTTCATGATCCGGCGGCGTCGCCCGAGCTCCAGGCGGCGGCTGGGCAGCTCGATCGCGCCGATGCGTTTTATCGCGAGAACATGCGGATCTTCGAGGCCAACAACATCAAAGCGATCACCAAGGGGCTCGAAGCTGGCGAGCCGGCCGATCCGAACGTGCTCTACAAGGCGATCGTCAAGGAAGGCCACACCGACCTGACCAACCGCATCCGCAACATGATTGGACCCAATCTGTGGGCTGGCGTGCGTGCGGCCGACATGCGCGACCTGATGCAGTCGAGCATGTCCAAGACGACCCCGGACGTGATCGACGGCTCGGCGTTCTCACGCAATGTGCTCGATCGCTACCACAGCGGCGTGCTGGAGACCGTGCATGGCCGTGAAGTGACCCAGAACCTGCTGGAGCAGGTGCGGCGTATTGCCATGCTGGATGGCAAGCTCGACATCCCGGTACGTCCCGGCGACACCGTGACGGACGTGATCCAACGTGCCCGGTTGGCTTCAGACGCTGCCAAGGCCCAGGCCAAGGCTGACCCGCTCAAGACGCTCAACGGCGAGATGCGCAAGGCCGAGCAGGAAGCCAAGCGCGACGCGTCGAAGATGCGGCTGCGTCAGAAGCAGGACCCATTGGGCTTCCTGTACGACATCACCACAGGCGCATCCGAGGCGGTCGATCGCATCCTCAACAACGAGGATTTGATCCTGGCCGCGGAGGCGCGCTTCGGTCGCGAGTCGCCTGAGTTCAATGCCCTGCGGCAGGTGTGGGTGCAACGCATCCTGCGCGGCACGCTGGAGCCCGGCCAACGGCTCGGCGGCACCGCGGGTAAAGGCGGCGTCAGCGAGGAAGTGCAGCGGATCATGTTCCCGGGCGTGCGCTACGACGAGATGAAGCAGCTCGCCAAGGAGATGACGTACCTGGTCGGCGTGCGCGACCCTAACAATCCCGGCAAGTCGATGGCGGCCACCGCCAAGGTGGAGCACCCGTGGTCCGGCATCGCTGGTAAAGGTGGCGAGTACCTGCCGAAGATCCCCGGCTTCGACGCCGTTGCTCGTATGATGCTCGGCAAGTATTTCAAGATGGTCACGGACCTTTCGAACAGCCCCGCGCTGATGCGCTTCGTGCAGAAGGGCCTCAAAGGCGACCCGGCGGCAGTTGCGCGCTCGCGCGAGGTGTTGCAGCGTGTCATGCAGAAGGGCGGGGTTGCGGGCGCGGCTGCGGGTGAATCGATCTACCAGACTCCGACCGCGGCTGGAACGTCGCCGATACCGGTGCAGTAGATGGCCAACTTCGAATCCGACATCCACGCCCTGGCATCCAAGATCGCCGAAGAAGCCCAACAGGACGGGGTAAGTCTCCAAGACCGGTTGGACAGCCTTGGGAAGCTGACCGCCTACTATGCGGCATACCTCAAGGCGAAGGGCGGGGATGACGACGAGCCCCAGTCGTTCGCCGAAGTGATCGACCGCGCCCGCGTTCAGGCCGGGGCTTCACCCGCCGTTGGCGGGCGAGAAAGAGACCCGGTAAATGGCGGAACCAGCGCGATTCCAATTGGTCGAAGAGCCCGCTGACCCGCCTGCCGGCGGGCAAGTCGAGCCCGTAGGGCAGAAGATCGCCACGGACGCCATTTTCCTGGCACTGCGCACGCTCTCCCAGAAATCCCTCGTGGCCCTGGCGTCGCTGTTCACCCTGATCACGGTCGGATCGGTCTTCGCGCTTTGGTTCAAGACGCCTGATCCCAACACGTTCCAGATCATCAGCCTGTCGATCTACGCGAGCTTCGTGCTCGCCGCGAACTGGATCGTGCGGAGGAAGTGAAAGTGCTCAAGCGCCTTCTTGTCGCGTTCGCGCTGTGGGGTCTTGCGCCTCCTGCGTATTCTCAAATTTTACAATCTGGTTCCGTGACTCCGGGGCACATTCCGGTTTGGACCAGTAACGGGATTCTTCAAGACGGCGGTACGGCTGCCAACCCGAACGGCCTCACGAGTCTTGGAATTACAAATAATGGCGGTCCTGCGCTATGCGCCAACAGCGCGCCAATCATCGGCGCCTATAACAGTCTCTGCTTCTCAGTTTCCAGCTCGGCTCCCGCGACAATCTCCCTGCAGAATTACGGTGGGGCCACGTCCGAGACGCTCAATTTTCTGATCAACGGCATCAGTTATCCGTTTCCTGGTTCCTTGAGCACGATCACGCTCGGCACCACGCCGATCAACGGCGGCCCGGTCAATGGTTCGTGTCTTTTTGTCAACGGCACTGTAGTAGGGCAGCAGACGTGTTCGCTCTCCTCGATCAGCGCACTGACCGGAGACGTGACGGCTACCGGACCCGGTTCGGCGGCAGCTACTCTGGCGACGGTCAACCCCGATACCGGCACTTTCGGATCTTCGGTCGCCATTCCGATCGTCACGGTCAACAACAAGGGATTGATTACCTCGATCTCTACGGCGGGGATCGCGTCAGTGGCCGCCAACACGCTGACCGGAACCACGCTTGCCAGCAACGTGGTCAATTCTTCGCTAACGACTGTCGGCACTATAGCTACCGGAGTCTGGCAAGGGACTATCTTAGCCCCGGGCTTCGGCGGAACCGGGGTCAATAACAATTCCAACACGTTGACACTTGCTGCGTCGCTGACGACGACCGGAACCGCTACGCCAACACTGGCATTCCCGACCGGCAGCGCCTACACATACACGTTCCCGGCTGCGACGGACACGGTTACGTTGCTGGCGGCATCGCAGACCTTGACCAATAAGACGATCAACGGCGCTACGCTATCGGGCACAATTGCGGGTTCGCCGACACTGAGCGGCTCCAACTTCGTTACTCTCGCCAATATCGTCCAGGACGGGACCGGCTATTCGTTGTTGGGCAACGTCAGCAGCGGATCGGCGAACTACGCCCCATTCACGATCGGAAGCCTGAGTCTGAAGGCTACGCCCGGCGCTAGTGATTTGGTGATGATCCAAGACGTGTCGGCGTCGGGGCAGATCAAATACACTACAGTTTCTGCTGTCGCTGCCGGCGCCACGGTCTCGTCCGTCAATGGTCTGACCGGGGCTTTGACCATCGCCGGCTGTTCCGGCGCGAGTACGACCATAACTTGTCCTCAAGGCGTAGCGGGAGATGCACGCAATCTCAAGATCGTCCAAGGCAGCACGACGACTCTCACGGTTACGGCTGACGAGATACTGACCGAGACCTCGCTGGGAGCCACGATCTACAAGGAAGCCAGCGCATCGCATACGTTGACGATTACGAACACCGGCGCCAATGGAATGGATACCGGCTCGGCGCCGACTTCGGGGTTCATTTGCGTCTACTCAATCACCAAAGGCGACGGGTCGACGTTCGCCGTGCTAGGGTCCAATGCTGCGACCAACGCCTGCTCGACGCTCTATCCAGGCGCGAGCATGCCTAGCGGCTACGTTGCCTCGGCGCTTATCGGCATATGGCCGACTGACGGGTCGGCGCATGTCGTGGTCGGTCTGATCCAGAGCCGAAAATTCTGGTATCAGACGCCGAAGACCATATCGTCAAGCTTGACTGGGTCGGCAACACTTACCAGCCTATCCATAGCTTCGGGTGTGCCGGCAACAGTTACTAAAACGGTGGATGCGATCGTTGGAACAGTGAGTTCGCATGGCGGCTCCGTCACGGCCGCGGGAGACGGTACTGGCATTGGGGCACAAGGACAGGGCGCCTCTACAGGAGCGTTGTTCGGGACTGCGTTTGGTGCGCTTTTGCCGGGGATAGCGCTCGTCACCTCTCAGATCATCTACTGGACGGAGAGCGGGGCCAATACTGGTGACATTGTCGCGATAACAGCTTTTACTTGGTAGATCCTCATGCCCAATAAGCCTCTCGTCATCGACATCTACGCGGGCGACAATTCGAGTGTGCCCCAACCGATCGACTTCGTGGCCGTGGCAGGCGCCGGCTACGTCGGCGTGATCCACAAGGCCAGCGAAGGCACCGGGCACGTCGATGCCATGTACACGATCCGGCGGCCGTTCGGGCTCAAGGCGGGTTTGCTGTGGGGCGCCTACCACTTCTATCACGGCGGCGGAGCCGGGGAGGCCGACTTCTTCCTGTCGTGCGCCAAGCCGGATGCCGCGACCTTGGTGGCACTCGACTGGGAGAGCCTGTCGGACGGCTCGGCGCCATCGGCGTCGAGCGCACGCGCCTTCTGCGAGCGCATCGAGGACAAGCTCGGCCGCATGCCGGTGATCTACTCGGGCAATATCGCCAAGGAGAAGATCGACGGCAACGACCCGTATTTTGGCAAGCACCGGCTGTGGCTCGCGCAGTACAGCAGGACCTGGACCGTCCAGGAGAGCTGGCAGGCACCTTGGCTCTGGCAGAACAACGGCGACTCGTTCGGCCCCGGGCCGCATACGGTGCCGGGCATCGTCGGCAACGTCGACAACAATACGATCGTGGACCCGATGACGGTCGACGAGTTGAAGGCCCAATGGGCGATCTGAGAGGAAGCGCGATGCGCAAGCTGGTATTCGGAGTCCTAGGGCTGCTCTGGTTCCTGCCCGCCTGCGGCGGGTTGACTCCGGCGCAAGCGCAACAAGTCAACCTCTACTGCTACCAGGGGCCGACGAACCCCCAGTGGGCGCCTTGCGCCTCGGGTAATCCGCTATACGTAAGCGCGTCGGTTTCGGCTTCGATCACGGGCTTTCCTGGCACGACCCAGACCACCGGCACTCCGATTTCGGTTACGACCGGCGGCGTCACCGGCACTCTCCCGGCCGGCGCCGAGGTGGTGGCCAGCAACGCCGGGGCCACCAACGTAGCGTATTGCAAGCTTGGCGCGTCGGCTACGACTAGCGATCAACCAATTCCGCCCAATAGCTGGTTTGGGTTCACGGTCGGCACCAACACGCAGCTCACCTGCATCACGTCGACCTCGACCACTACCGTCAACATGGTGGGCGGTTCGGGCCTGCCTACGGGCTCGGGTGGAGGCGGCGGTGGCTCCGGTTCCTCCGGTGCCGTCTTTGGCCCCACGGCAGCCGGTAGCGCAGCCGCCAATCCTCCGGTGCTGCTGGGGGGAACACAGAATGGCGGCGCAACCGGCACTGTGCAAAATGCGGAAATCGACAGCAGCGCGAATTTGCATATCGACGCACCGAACGGTTCCAATCTCGCAACCTTAATCGCCTCTCAAATTCCAGCTTGCACGAGTAGCCCGTGCAATCTCATTGGCTATGTGAGCAACGATCCGTGCGCGTATGGCAATAAAACCAATGTGGCCTTCACCACAAATGGCACTTCGTCCGTACAACTCGTTGCTCTGTCCGGCTCAACGACAATCTATGTTTGCGCGCTCCATTACGTGGTCGCCGGGGCGACGACGGTGGCTTTTACGACCGGGACCGGAACTGCGTGTGCGACCAATAATGCGGCAGTCATCGGCAGTACGACCACCAACGTCGCCAACAGCATGTCATACGCCGCAAACGGCGGCGAGACCTACGGTAACGGTTCCGGAACCATCGCAAAGGGTGCAGCTTCCGCCGAGTTCTGCATGGTCAACGGCACGAACGTCTATGTGTCCGGGAATCTAACCTACGTCCAGCTATAGCCGTGATGCCCCATCCGTCACTCATCGGGGGCCTATGATGCGCCGCGCCATCCTCGCCCTAGCCCCGGTCGCCCTCTCGGCATGGCTCCTGGTCGCCATCCTGGGGGTGTTCCTGTCTGCGCCTACGCACGTCAAGGCGCAATGCGGGATGATGCTGTGTGGGGTGGGAGGTGGCCCGAGTGGGGGCACCAACTTCCTTTTGGCCAACACTGGTTCAGCGCTGCTCGTTAATACCGGCTCGAAATTCCTAATCAAGTGAGATCAACCATGAAAATCACTATAGCCGCCTTCCTTGCCGTTTTCACTATAAGCCCTGCATTGGCCGATTCCACAATTAATGCTCTGAGCGCAGGTTCAGCTCTTGGCGGGACCGAGCAAATTCCGATGTTTCAAACTGCCAACCCAGCGGTCACGACAACGCCGAGTGCGATGAAGACGTTTACGTCAGCGTCTCCCACCTTTACCGGGACAGTCACCTTTCCTGATGGAAGTAGCTGGGCATCATCGGCGGTAATTGTCGTTTCTGGGTCTTCCGTAAACTGGAACTCGGACACTTTCCTGAATCGGGCCGGGGTGGGCACGTTGGCTTTATCCGACAGCACGACCGCGTCTGAATTTTATACTTACAACACGGTCGATACAGTGACGGGCCCCACCAACTATGAGCGGGGCGTCTTTGGGTTTAAGGACGTGACGAACGTCCTGACGATCGGAACTCAAAAGGGCGGGACTGGATCAACAAGAAATGTTGAAGTTTTGGTTGGAGGAACAAACCAACTCGATTTCGGAATAACCGCGGGAGGCAGTTGGACGTTTGGGTCTTCGATAGGAGTGAGCGGTAATATCACGTCCAGTTCAAGCAGCGCTGGTGGGGCGATAAATCTCACCAACACGAGCGGCGGCTACGGCCTGCGCAATGGCAGCACTATTATCACATCCCCCGTGAACGCTACGCTTCAGTTTGGTGCCTCTGATGCGGCCTCTCCTGTTGCCCAAACGATTCAGCCCCAATCTGTATCAGCCGGCAATACCAACGTCGCTGGCGCAACGTTCACCGTCGCTGGGTCAAAAAGCAACGGCTCAGGCGGCGGGGATGTAGTGTTTAAGACGACGTTGAGCAGCGCGGCCTCCGGTACTCAAAATACCCTGGCAACCGCTCTGATACTAAAGGGTGGGACGCAGACAGTCCAAATGCCAGCGCTTACGAGCGACGCCGCACAAACTGATAATACTCTTTGCTGGAACTCAACGGCCGGCCAGTTGTACGCTGGAAGCGGGACTCTTGGAATTTGTCTCGGGACATCGTCTATGGCGGCGGCCAAACGTGATTGGAGGCCGATTGATAGTGCGCTGGCCAAGATAGCCGATCTGACGCCAGGAAACTATTTTTACAAGCAGGGATTTGGCGACAACGGAGCGCGGCTGCAATATGGGTTTCTTGCGGAGAATTTTGCTGCGGTACTGCCAAAACTCGCTAGATACGACGCGGATGGAACTCCGAATGGGATCGATCTTGTCGGCTTGATACCGTTGCTGGTGCGCGCGATTCAAGAACAACAGGCCCAAATTGAAGAATTGAAGCGACGCCACTAAGATGATGCATTTTAAGTTTAACGCATTCCTGATAAGGCTGTTTCAAATAGCAGCGATCGTTTGCTGCGCAAACGCAGATGCATGGCCGCCTCATGGATTGCCTGTGGGGGCTTCCGGGTTTGCGCAACTCAATCTCGGCGGCGGGGATTTGATCCCGGCGGACTTCATCAACATTTTGCATGTAGGATCAGAGGGATTTAGCGGAGGTGCAACTCCCCAGACGGCCGCGCTCGACGCAAACGGCTACCCAACGCAGTCGTTTACAGGGCTTGTGAGCATCACGTTCAACAATACGTTCTGGACCGGCACGCAATACACGGCGATCTGGACGGCGGGAACGCAACTTCAAATAGTGAATCTCGGAACAAACTCGTCTTGCTCGTTGACGGGAACCGGCGGAAGCGTGTCGGGTTGCACCGGCGGTAATGTGACGCTGACGATTAGTGGGGCCGGTGCTGGCTCTATGACGTGGACAACATCGACGTTTTCTTTGCAATTTCCCGGCGCCGGAAGCTATGGCGCAGCAGGCACCGCGAGCCTCGCTATCGTCAGAGCCAGTGATGTGACGGCGTATACCACTTATGGGCCTGCGGTTGATTATCGCGGCTTGTTTACGCCAGAGCAGATTGCCGCGCTTCAAGGTGCTCACGCACAAGCCATTCGGCCAATGGGATGGGTCGATGCGGGACCGGCCGGATTATCGACAGACGTTCAATGGGCTTATCGGTCTACGCTTTCCAGCCTGAGTTGGACCTCGCCTCGCTTTCCGCCGTCTGTTCAGTCCTCCAGTATTACCTATTCCAGTACAAGCAGCGGAGGCTGTTCTGCTACCGGCGGGAGTTTAGAGCTATATACTGCCGCTCCAACGACGGACACTCCTGGCACCCCTAGTGATGGGTCGGTAATACAGGGCTCGCTGTCTTCGGCCAACACGACCACATCCCCGATGCTATGCGTTGGGGGGGTTGCGTATCCAATCGTCACGATGTTCGCCCTCGCGCCGTCTGCATCTGCGGTTGCTGTGGGAAACGCAACCTTCATTTTCGACGGCGTCCTCAATAAATGGCTATATCAAGCCGGGGGCCTGACGGGGACAATTCCGATCGAGGCCCAAGTTAGCATGGCGAACGGACTCAACGTCAATCTGTGGGCAACAATTCCGTATCTTGCAAACAACAACTATATAACGCAGGAGGCGGCGTATGTCTGTGGAAACCTGAAATCGACACTGTTCTATGAGCCGGAATATACCAACGAACTGTGGAATTTCGGCTTCCCCGAGACGCAGTGGGCCTTCCAGCGCGGTCTGGCGATGGGATTCCCGAACGCGAACAACCAGCCGTACAACGATTTCTACGGAATACGTGTTGCTCAGATCATGGGATCGCTCATCCCGGCCGCATGTTCTGGTCAAATGTCCAGAGTTCGTCGGACCTTGATGTCCCAGGCGGAGGCCAATCCGCCGACGACGGTAAAGTGGCGCATGGGTGGATACGATTTGGCGCCATCTGGTACGAGCACGGGTATAGGAAACGCCGTTTATAGTGCCTACACCGGGAGCGCCGATTACACCACCTTCCCAAATAGGCCCATCGACGTGGTCGATGTTATTGGGTACGCGCCCTATACCGCCGGGACAAATTTCAGCGACCAAAGCTCTAACGGGGGCACCACGGCAACTGCCAACAATGCGTCATTTTTACAAACACTAGCAACTGCATTCGCGTCCAATGCGAGCGATCCCACCTCACTCGCGTCTCTGGATAATGACTTTCGACAGGGTACGGTCGCTGCGTTGACGTACAATTCCGGCACGGCCACGACGTTCTCATGCCCGACAGGAACCACATTCAGCACGTCAGCGGCGCATGGTTACTCAGCGACATCCACGATTCAAACTGGCAGCGCCAATAATATGATCGCGGTGTTTCAAGCGACTGGCGGTACGGTGTGCAACGGACTCACGGCGGGTACGGGATACTGCTTCGTTAATGTAACCACGATGACATTCCAGATTGCCGCATTCGCGTCGAACGGTGGCTGTGGTTCGACGCCAATAAGTGTCAGCCCGGGGACCGGGGTCACTTCGGTCGGTCCGGCGAATGCAACCAGTTTGATCGGATTATTGTCTGAAATTCTTCCTGCATGGGAAGCGATCGCAGAGGGATTCGATAGCCAAAGACCAGCAGGAATGGTTTCGTTGCGGGTCGAGTGGTATGAGGGCGCCCCGCAACCAGTGACGCCAAGTGCAACTACGCTAACAAATATTGGGGTTTTGGTTCCTCCTGGCAGCGGGACAGGCGCCGCAGCAAACACTGCGTTGCAGGCTGGATTGCTCGCGTGGAAAAACAGCGCTTCGCCTGCCGTCAACTACGGAATACCATTCATGGCTTCGTATTTTGGGCAGTTTGTAAACCCGAGCTTGTTCCCTCATTCCAAGGTGCCGTCACATCTAGTGCTCCCTGGGGGCGGTCAATATTCGCTGCTGTCGGCGGCATTGCCAAATTCGACACCCTACCAGCTCTACTATGGCTTTGCGCAATTTAACTTCCTGCTCAAACGCGACTTCGCCCCCGCAGCCAACGACAACACGCCGATGTTCCTCCCGATGGTGGGGTAGGGAGCCCGCCGCTGACCGCCGCGCTGTGACGAGCTTGTCGGTAAAGCCGGTTTACAACCCGCCTCGAATTATGGCACAAAGGCGAAACGGAGACACTCATGGACGCCCCTTCATCGGCCGACATCCAGCGCTACATCCGCTTCGCGTTCGCGCTCCTGTCAGGCGCCCTGATCAACGCCGGTTTCGGCACCAGCGCCACCTGGGCGCCCTACGCGGGCGTTGCCGTGGGAGTCGGGACCTTCCTGTGGTCCCTCTACGGCAACCGCCTCATGGCCAAGATCAACGAGCTCGCCGCCACCGGGCAGGTGGCCGCCATCGTGGTCCACGATCCGCTCGTGGCGGATGCCGCCCCCTCGACCCTCGTCACCTCGACGATCGACACGACCGTCACCAAGAAACCCTGAAAGGACACCTCCTATGCGCAAGCTCCTGGCCTTGCTCCTCCTGCCCGCCGTAGGCGGGTGCGCTCTCTTGTCGGGCGAGATTCAGAACCCGATCAATTACAACCAGCTCGGCGGTGTCGAAAGTGCCTACGGCATCGCGCTCTCGGCGGCGGTGGCCTACCGGAACCTGCCGCTCTGCAGGACCGGGACGGTGTCGACCGTGACAGCCGTCTGCGCCCAGCGCAGCATTATCCTCAAGCTGCAGGCCGCCGATCTCACGGCCGAGAACGCCATTCAGGCCGCCAATGCGTTCGTGGCCGCCAATCCGACACTTAGCGCATCCGCCGTCATCACGGCTGCCGAAAGTGCGCTCGCCGGGTTCCAGGCGATCGAAGCCGCTTACGGCATCCACTGAAGCTGTCATACAGAAAAACAGGAGCACTTTCCCATGGATCCCACGACAATTCTTGCCGCCATCGCGTCGGTCATCAGCGAGGCGGTCCAGATTGGGCCTACGGTCATCACTGCCGCCGAGGACGCGGAACCGTTCGCGCAACTGATCTACAGCTTGTTCGAAGGCACGACGGTCACAGCGGCCCAGATCACTACGCTGCAAACCAACTTGGCGGCTTTGAGCGCTCAGTTGCAGCAACCGCTCCCGGCTGACGACGGGACCACGACGACGTGAGGTGGGCTTTTCTATTCCTTCTGGCAACCTGTCCCGCGACCGCGGGGCAAGTCAGCCCGCCGCTGAGCGTCGCCGGGGCATCGGCCGCGCTCGCGCAAGCAGGCGTGCGAGAAAACGTGTCGTTCTCAATCGGGCCGTACCGATACCAGGTCGCAAGGATCAAGACCACGAGCGCCGGCAAGAACGCGTTCGCGCTCGTGATCGTGCTCAAACCGCTGCCTATGGGAGACTGACGTGCAGAGCCTGGGGCAACTGTTGAGCGGTCTCGCCGATCTCATCTTTGCCCTCGTGGCTCTTGGAAGTTTTTTCATGGCACGGCGCAACGCGAACAACCTCCACGAGTTGACTCAGAATACCAACAGCATCAAAGATGCGCTGGTCAAAGTCACAGGCGAGGCCGAACACGCCAAGGGCGTTTTGCAAGGATTCGACCAGGCGACCAAGAGCAGTCAATAAGAAAGTTCCCAATGGCCCCCGGAGAGTATCGCGAGCTCGATCGCCTGGTAGCAGGCTTGGCGGCTAAAGTAGAAGCTTTTGAGTCTCACTGGAAGGCGCAAGACCACCACGCGACCGAGGGGCGCAAGGTAATCTACGATAAGATCGAAGATCTGAGTCACGATTTTCAAGCCGTCAGTTACGACGTTCGAGATTTGAAAAAGGACGTTGGGCAGATGAAACCCACCGTCGATCGTCTCGATAACTTGCGCGTTGAAGCAACAGGCATCGCCAAAGTTGGCAAGATCGGATGGATGGTGATCGGCGCACTTGGCTCAGGGGTGCTGTGGACTATCGATCATTGGGCGCTGCTTGCGCATCTGACTCACTAGTGGGTTTACCCGCCGATAGGCGGGCCTCATTTCTACCGCATTTTGTATCTTGGTTAGCAGCCTCAAGCTGGGAGGCTGATCATGAAGACTTTGCTCGTTTTGTTGCTTGTTGTGCTTGGCGCTAGCCCCGCGCTTGCGAGGCATCATCCGCCGACAGGCGGACATCACCACGCCTACCGCGTGGCAGGCCATCGGGGACACGGCCTCCCCTGGTGCGGTATTTGGATGCAGCAACACACCGGGATCCGAGCGCCAGGTTTGGCACTGGCACGCAACTGGGCACGCGTGGGCAATCCTGCAAGCGGCCCGGCGCCCGGTATCATCGGGGTTCTGCCGCACCACGTTTTCCAAGTGATCCAGGTGCTGGCGCGCGGGATGGTGCTGGCAATATCTGGAAATGACGGGAACGCGGTACGCACGCGTCCTCGATCGACAAACGGCGTGATTGCTTGGAGAAGAATTTAGGTAGCAGTTTGCCCATCAGCGAGCATTTCTAAGGCCCGGTGGCGTTTGATCCCATTCCAGACATGCCGCCTCCCACTCACGCCTTTGCAATGGTGTCAGCCTCTCAATTAATGGCGAGCCACGATCTCCGATAAAAACACGCCAGACTTCATCGTTGTTAGCGAGTAGATATGCTTGGCCATAAAGAATGTCAGCCCTAAGAAAATTCACGGCTCATTCCTTTCCTTGTGTAGCAGTCTGCTCACAAGCGAGCAGTTTTCTCGCTGCATGAACGTGCATCAACTCTATCGGATGCGCACTTACAATCCTGTCGTGGTCTGCGTCCGGGTAGGTGTCGCGCCAAGTCGTCACCTTCGATAGCGGCTCCAGCGCCGCCCGCAGCTTGGCGTTCTCGGCCTCTGCCTTCTTTGCCCGCGCAAAATTCTCCGCAGCGAGCGCATTGGACGCGCGGGCATCCTCCTTGAGGCTGGCGAGTTCGGCGTCCTTGGCCTCAAGAGCGGCGTCGCGCTCGAAATATGCAGGATCGGCGTGAGAGCCGTTCCAGTCGGGCTCTTGGGCGCCGCAGCAGGGGCAGCGCGCGTCAGCATTTGACACCATGTCGGGCTCCATAAATCAGGTATCAGCGCGAGGGTTGATCTGCACCGTGACCGTGTAGCCCTTCTCGGTCAGTAGGCGCAGTAAGATCAGGCCGCGGTCGATTGGATCGCCTACGTCCTTCCGGTTCGGATCGCCGGCCTCCTTCGCGATCCCTCCGAGCCGCCACGCATCGAGATTATCCATTGCTGCCGTCAGCACCTTTTGCTCAGCCATCTTTCCCCTCCTGTGGCACTCGCTCACCGTCTGCTACGCGACGCGCATAGTCTATGCCGGCCAAGAAGGCGTCGAAAATCGCCCATCCGTGCCAGACCGGGGCGCCGAGCCTATTTCCGTCAGATCTCCCGCAAAGTGAGTTGCGGAAGTCATCAGCGGCCCTAAGTTCATCAATCGGTCGCTGTGTCATCACGAAGGTTCCTTCTCACCGTCTGCGTCGGGTATTCGTTCGATCGTGCCGTCGTCCTTTCGACGCCAGCCGTCAGCCTCAAGGGCTTGGCGAACGCAGTGGAAGCCCTTGCAAAGATTCCGCATCGTGCATTGACCGTATGGGCACTGTGTCATCGTCTATGAATCCCTGCACTCGGATCGCATGCAGCTAATTGCGGATCGGGCGAATGGCCGATCGCTCGTGGCACCACAGATTGAGCAGGTATAGTAAAGTTCCCGCTGGAACTCAGTGCCATCATCTCGACGAACGGTTTGCACCTGGATGATGCGGCCACCCTCAAGCACCTTCTCGGACTGCTCGATCACGGTTTCCATCTTGGCCTCATTCGTGTGATGACTGTGAATGCTCGGCCAGGACTTGAAGGCCGAGTTCGCTGACCCGGAACTGAGTAACGGAGAAAAAACCGCGCACCGGCTCTTTTCCGCATTCCTCGACCCATCCGATCGTCTTGAGACGCCTGCGTATTATATGGCTGGGCGCGGTTCCATCGCACGGGAACCACGCGACCGGCTCCTTAATTCGGAACCATTTCAGGCCGTCAATCATTTTCTTTGTGGGCTTGATTGATATCATATTCATTTCTTCCTAAGTCTAGGAAGCGCGACATTCCCAAGGGCGCCCCTAACATTTCTGGTTTTTTCTTTACCGCTAATCCCAAATTCGGCTGCCGCGCGCCTGCGCCAAGCGCCCTTTGTGGCGCCGCAAAGGTCGTTCCAGCCAAAACGCTTTTCGGTCGCCGTGAACATATTCTGCGCCTTTTCCTCGATCTGTTCTTTGGTTGGCATCGCGTCGCTCGCTACTGAACTGCTACGGGCTGGATTTCGACCACATCAACCAGCTCGCGATCAATGTCGCGATGAATCTTGGATTGGCGGATCATGTCCTCGGTTCCGGCCCCGCCGGGGAACGCAATGACGCGCCTTGGCTTGTGATCCTTGAGCATGTCGAAGTTACGTATCGGTCCTGCGGATTTTCCGTGCCGCTGCCAATCGGCGGGACACGGCACCACATCAATCGCCATGCGATTGCCCCATACGTCGGCCATCTGGTCGGCGCCGGTTGGGCACTTTCCGTGGACGACCTTAGAAGGGCATCCCCACATGCCCATGAGCCGACCCATCACGTCGTCGAACATAGCCTGATCGGCAAAATCACGGCCGCCGCAGATCAGCCAAGTCTCGTTCGTTTTGATGACCACTTCGAACATCTGTTCAGTCCTTCTCGCGTAGCAGTGGACGGGCGCTATTCAACGCCGTCGTTTACGTCGATTATTTGCTTTGCCAAGGCCTCAAGATCGGGAATGCTGGCACGAAGTTCGCCCGCCATCTCGTAGCATTCACGTTCTTCGGGCTTTGGACCGGGGCGCACAATCTCGTTGACGATTTTATCAACTACCGACATGACGATTTTAGCAGCGAGCTTGCGCCGCTCGTCCTCTATGCGAGCGGTTTCCTGGTCGCGCCGTTCTTGCGCCTGCCGTTCATAGGATAGGCGCTCTTGTTTTGAAGCGAAATAACTGTGGCCCATGTTCATTCCTTCATACTGGACGGGTCAGCGACATTTAGTGCCCCCCGCCACCGCACCCGTGACCGCCGCAGGAGCTGTGGCCTCCGGAGCAGGAAGAGTGGCTAGAGCCACACGATGAGACGACGGTAGATGTTGCGGCGCAACTGGATTGCTTCTTAGCCGCCGCCGGACTCATAACTCCTACGGCAGCCACGGATGATGATGTCGGCAGAAGCCAGGAATCGCCAGCCTGCGCCTTGCGGCCGAACGTTTCAAAATAGGCCTGCGCTGTGAAATTCTGCGCCTTCGTTTCGTTGGCCGGACTGGCGCTGATCGTGGGGTCATGGTTGATGAAGCGGCCAAATAGGGTCTGGCAGTCAGCCGCATATTGTTGGGTATGCAGGATGTGCTCGTGCCAAAAAAGGTCTAAGTCGTCATCCCACGGCGTTAGAATGGAGCCTGGATATAGCATCAGCAGATAGAGGTATTTTCGATATTCATTTTCGGCTCGCTTGGCGCGGTCCGGCTCCCATCCATGGCGCTTTACCACCCCAGCGCCAATCGCTGAAAGTTCAAGCGCCTCGACCTTTTTGCGTTTGCGACCGAACATAACGTTCTCCTATATTTGAATAATTCTAAGTGTCACTCTCGACACGCGAGCGTCAGATATTCACTTTGTAGGTAGGCGGCAGGTTCTCTTTGAACCTATCAAATAATCGCTGGAGCGATTCCTGGGCCGAACTCCAGATCACATCCTTTCCTTGGTGGGCGAGCAACAGGGCGCATTCGACCTCCATCAAATCGATGTCAGTCCTAGTGTGCTTTTTTGCCTTAGCCATCCCATCTCTCCCTCGCGGCTCGGCCGCTGTGTCAGTCAGCCGGATCGTAGGTCGCGGCGAAGATGTCCGGCTTGCACGGGTACAGTTCATGTTTCACGCCGCGAATGATCCAGTCTCCCGGCATTGCCTTCATGACGCCCTCTAGCGTGCCGATGTGCATGCAGCCATCCCGATACGAGATGGCGCCGATCTCACCCGGGTCGATCGAGCGGGCCGCGCAATACCATTGCGGCTCATCACCCTCTATCTCGCGCACTGGGCCGAGAAACTTGACGGCCTCGATCACGACCGGCTTCTTTCTGAACTTCGCCATCCATCCCTCCTGTTGCCGCTCGTCACGAGGCGCGGTCAGTGCAGAAGATTGTTCGCCACAAAACCAAGTCCAAAAATTGCAAGGATGCACATTGCCCAATGCCAGGGGCAGAGCATGACGGTTCGCATTTGGCATCCGCACTCACACCGCTTGCTCATGCCCATCCTCCTCCGCTAGCCGCCCTCAGCGCGACTGTTCCACTCCCCTACCGCCTGCTCCATCGTCTCCCCATCAGGCCCGATGGCGCCGCACTCGCAACACACGGCAAACGTTTTGAGGGCGGTGCCATCGCTGCTCTCACCCTTGGCAAACGCATCCGGGGTCATCCCCGCAAAGCGGCCCATGTCGCTCCCGCAGAACGGGCACGGCTCAAGTTTCGGTTTGTCCTGTTCGACCATTTGCATCCTCCTGCGTCCCTCAGCGTCCCGATCCGTTCACCGTTGCTCGGATTCTGGCCACATACGCCTTGCGTTCTCGTGGCCCCATCAACGGGATCGGGAACCGCTTGTTCTTCCCAATCATACCCTCCAACGTGCCCAGGAGCGACTCGACCTGCTCCTGGTCCATAGGCCCCCCGCCAGGCTGGATGCCGCGCTTCACCCAGCCCCGCACGGTCGGATGCGGGCGGCCGAACCAGCAGGCGAGATCGCTCACCCGCAGGTTCCCCTTCCGCATGCACTTTTCGAGACGGGCTTGGATCGTCACTTTTGCATCGTCCCTTCGACCCCACGCGCTATCCTGGCCTTCGTGCGCGATTTGAGCCATTCAAGCGCTTGCAGCGAGTGTTCCAAAGCCTCCGCGTTTTCCTTGCAGGCGAATGGACCTGCCTGGAACGAGCGCAGCCGATCGATGACGATGGCGAGTAGAGCCTCCTGCGTGAGCCCGTTGACGCCAACCTCGTTAATAGGGCCGTTCTGAAATTCGATATGAGTGATCGGGCCGCCAGGCCAACTCACTTCGTAGGCATGATTCGCTCCCCCCGCGCCCGGTTCGTCGGTAACGGCGATCTTGATCTGATCGTTGACGGGATTGGCGATGTGGTCGGTAATCATGCGCATTTTAGTCTCCTTTGGGTTTACCCCGCGCCAGCGGGGTCATGAGAACAGCGCGTCCAGCTCGGCCGTGATCGCGGCGTCCGGGGCGGCTCCGTTCTGGATGCCGAACCCGCCTGCGGCGGGTGAAGGGGCAGCTTGCCCGCCGGGAGGCGGGGTCGGCCGGAACGGAGCCTGGGCGTTCGGGTCGGGTAGCCCGCCTGCGGCGGGTTCGGCCTTCGGGCGGCTACGGCGCCTGCCTGTGGGGGCGGGTTCACCCGCCTGTGGCGGGCTAGAAGGGGATGCAGCCTGCACAGGGCCTGCGATTTGGGTCTGTGCTGGTGCCGTGGTGGTCGACTGGGAGGCCGCATTCTGGGCAGACCCCCCCGGCGACAAAGGGCCGCCCGCCACCTGCTTCACGGGTTCACCCGCCGTCAGGCGCGGTCGATCCGTCCGCCCCACCATGGCATCCGTGCCCTTCTCGGCCCGGATCTTGTTCCGAAACGTCGCCATCTTCTGGTCGATGTACGCCGTGGCCGCGAACGTCAGGGTGCCGATCACGCCCTTCTCGAACGAGATGCGGGTCATGACGCTGGCGACGCTCACCTTCTGGCCCTGGAACTTCTTGGTGTAGGCCCGCAGGTTCTCCAGGCTGTTCGGCGGCACGCGCAGCAGGAACACCACGTCGTCGTCGGGCAACGCGAGCGCGAGCTTCTGGGTCTTGTTGCACGCCGGCACGCCCTTGCCCGAGACCTTGGAGGTGGCGGAGCCCCAGACCGCCTTGGGGCAGCCATCACACGTCGCGTGCTGCGGGCTCGCTGCATTGATCGACGGAGCCACGCCGTTGTCGGACCAACAGTCGGGCGGCGACGGATCGTTGGGGTCATATGGCCGCGAGAAGAAGACCTTGGACGGATGCTCGTTCCAGTCGATGATGCACGCGTCGAAATACGGGATGCCGGTCTTGGGGTCGACCGTCGTGATCGGCTCCTCGTCACCCGCGCCGTCGACCAGCTTGAACCGGTTCTCGGCGATCGACACGTAGGGCGGCATCCCGACGCCGAGGTTCTGCGTGAGGGTGTCGACCGCGAACTGCTCGCCGTCGTTTTGTAGGTATGCGGGAAGTTCCGGAGGCATCAGATTAGTCCTTTCAGTTGTGATTTTCGTGGAGAGTCGGCGGCATCAGAGTTTGCCGGGGCGGGTCATTCCATTTCCGGTCTTCGTCGTAGAACGCGCGCATGTGTAGATCGCCGCGCTTGCGCGTGTCGAAATAAGTTGACGAGAACGACCAGCCGCACGAACAGCGGACAATATGGTTGCGCGCGTCAGTGCCTTTCTCGTAGCGCAGCTCGAGCATCACGATCTCCTGATGTTGACTCGGGTGAAAGCGGAAGTGGACAGGCCCGGCGGCAGCACGCCGTTGTGCTCCTCGGCGAAGCGCTTGACGGCATCTTTCTGAGGACTGGCCATGAGCATCTCGTTGCCGTATTTGTCCCAGTTCGTCTCGTCGAGCACGAAGTCGAGGAATTTCTCGCGGTCTTCCACCTTGACGCTGGTGATGACCGACCTGTAGGCGGTGCCGTGCTCGGTCTTGAACGAGTCGCAGCCCTGCTCGTTGAGCAGCTCCAGCAGCTTGTTGTCTGCGGCCTGGAGCCACTCGCGCATCGGCTTGTAGTAGGTGTCGAGCCGCGCCATCTCGGCTTTCAGGTACGTGTCGAGGCCGATCCTGGCCTTGATGATCTCGCCCGGCGTGTCGGGCATGGGGCGGAGGCCGGATTTGGTCCAGTCCCTGCCTGCGGCAGGCGAGCCTTCTTCGGTTTCGTCAGAAGTCATTGTTAGCGTCCCTTCGGTAGAAGCGCTTCTACGCTTTCGCACAGATCGGCAATTGCTTCTGCGATCATCTGACTTTTGTCGAGCGGCTGCGGCGCTCGCAACATCGTCGCATGGCATTGAAGCCAGTTTATCAGCGGTACCTTCGACGGATTTCGCATCAGCTCGTAAGCTAGTTCTATCTTCATAGCTCCCCTCGCTTCACCATGTCGAGCAGCATGCCCTGCATCGACTCGTTCTTTTCCAGACGGCGGAAGATCTCGCGTTCCAGCGAGTTGCTTACGATTTGGACGACCGTAACGGGATGCTTTTGTCCGGGTCGATGGGCTCTTTTGTTCGCTTGTAGGTAGAGCTCAGTACGGTCACATGGGCCGTACCAAACGACTGTTCGAGCAGCGTAGAGATTGAGCCCATGAGCCATTGTGCCAGGATCTGCGATGAGCAGTCGAGGGTTATCTGCTGATTGGAAAGCTCCAAAAATACGGTTTCGTTCTTTTTGGCTAGTTTCGCCATTGACCACCTCCCTGGACCAATCCGTCAGGTGCTTATACAAGAGGTTCACCACAGATGTCAACCCCACGAAGATCAACATTTTCCCCGGCGCCTCACGGATCACCGCCTTGAGTTCCTCGATGCGGTGCGTAGCGTCGACCGGGTGCGCCTTGTGGCCTTGGTCGTAAACGGCCCCGAGACTCACCTGCAGGAACTTGGTACGCACGGCAGCCTCGTTCACGGCCGTGATCGGCTGTCCCGACTTCACGGTCACCTGCAGGCTGCGCTTGAGCTCCGCCATGAGCTTCTTCTGCTCGACGGTCAGCTCCACCTCGCGCTGCTGCACCGTCATCGGCGGGCCATCCCACACTTGCGAGATGTCGAAGCGGATGGATGGGGTCAGCAGCTTGCGAGCCAGCTCGTAGCCGTTGGTCTTGGGCTTCCACTTGAAGTTGGAAACCTGCAGCATCGTCTCTAGCTGGAACGTCTTGAACGACTTGCCTTCGGCGTTGTTCACCAGCTTGGCGAGGCCGTAGGCGTCGGTCGGGGCGTTGGGGGTCGGGGTTCCGGTCAAGAGCCAGCGCCAGCGATTGCCGAAGACCTGGCGGGCTATTCGGTGCCGTTTGGTTTGCGCGTCTTTGTAAGCGGACGCTTCGTCTATGACGACGAGCCGGATATCGCTACGTGCCGCGAGCGCGGCAGAGAATCCATCAAGCTCCAGCTTCTTACGCGTATGAGCGCCTGTTCCAACCCCATCGAAATTGACGATGTAGAAATCTGCATTTCTTGCAAGCTCCTTGGCTCGCTTCTCAGGAGAGCCGTGGAGGATCGCAAGCGTTCGGCGAGACAGGAAATGCTTGAAGATGGCATCGGCCCAAACCCTTTGCATGATGGACAGCGGACAGACGATGAGCACCCGGAACGGCTTGTCGACCTTGGCGGCTTGCAGCATGAGCCAGTCGCAGGCCCACAGCGTCGACAGCGTTTTTCCGGTCCCCATATCCGACAAATTGAAACACTTCGGGTGCAGCACCATGAAGTTGGCGGCGAGCTTCTGGGTCTCGTAGGGGTGAATGCCGGGTTCGGCCGGCCAGTCGTATTCGGACATGATCGGCGGCACCGGATAGCCGAAGTGACGCAGCACCTGGCTCGATCGCAGGGTCCGCGGGACGGCCACCCCGCCTGCGGCGGGTAGAGCCCGGGCCTCCGGCATCGCGCGGATAAGCTGCTCGCGCCAGTAATCGGAAACCTGCGGGTAGACCAGGATGTTGCGCTGAGTGTCGTGAAAAAATTGGGTCATTGGAAACGCGCAAACTCTCTTTTTAATTTTTTTGCAGCCTGACAATATGCCTGATGTGCCGCTTGCGGGGAGGTGAACAGCCCTAGATAAATTCGCTCGTTTTTGTGTCCAATACACGCTTGCCATTTGCCGAGGGTATGTGTTTTGTACACCCCCTTGTAGCCGGAAGTGTTGTCCTTACGCATTTTGGAATTAGAAATATTCTGGTCTCTCGTCGCCTTTCTCAAATTTGAGAAACGATCGTTTCTTATTTTTCCGTCTTTATGATCGATGTGACTTTTGGCCCAAGAACCTTTAACATAAAACCATGCAAGTTGGCTAGATTGATAGGTTCTTCCAAAAAGAGTTATCTGTCTGTAAAAATCTTTTTTAGCCGTCCCTGCCTGAGAACCGGCAGCAATCCTTCCATTCGGAGAACATAGCCATCGCCACTCGCCGGTACGCTTATCGTAACGCAAGTAGCGCTTTAGTGTGGCCAGAGTCAGTTTCACGGAATGAATCCCTGAACGCGCATGTTCAGCAAATAGCCGTCGTAGCTGTCAAACCAAAAGGCAACGCCGCCAGCCGTCTGTATGTCCTTGATGATCTGGATCTGACGCGGCGTCGGCTTTTTCCCTGACGCTTTGGCCTCTAGGCCAATGAAACGACCGTGGAGACAGGCGAGATCATCGAGCGTCGGCATGCCGTAGCCCATCTGAACAGGACTGAAGCGATAGGCTCCCAGTTCCTTGAGGTGCGCTCGGTATTTGGCTTTGAGCGCGGATTCCTCGGTTTTCATTTGCGCCGACCATTGTGCTCACAATCAAAAACGTCGCACCACGCCTTACATAGTCCGCCTGGGCGCTTCTCCCACCCGCCTTCGGCGGGCGAGGGTTCCTTTTTCATCCGCTCCACGATGCCCGTGACGCGCGCCCAGGTCCGCTTGGTGTCCGATACGTCATGCACCTGCCCAAATCGCTTTTCCTTGAGCCACGCGTACTTCGCCTTGATCGTCTGAATCTGGTGGTAGCGCGCCTTGAGGAACAAGCCTTGGACTTCGAGCTCGAACGGGTCCTCCCGCACCGAGCCCGTCTTCCAGTCAACCAGATAGGCGGACGTGCCCGAGATCATGTAAACGTCAATGCGGCAGCGCCCCGCCGTGTCGTCGGAGAAGTGCCCAGTCGTGCCGCCCGTAGCGGTGAGTCCCAGCTTCACCTCGACCTTGGCGCCCTTGCCGTCGAACGGAGCGACTAGTGGCTCAAGGTGACCCAGAGCACCAGGAAGAGGCACGCCGCGACCAACGCGTAACTCAAGCGCTCGGTGGGCGACGTTGCCCGCAGCCATCTGCGGAGTCTCGACATACTTGATGTCCTTCTTGATGAATTTCCGGTAGAACTGATGCGGGCAGATGTCATCATACAGGTTGAGGCCCGTGTAGGTAAATGGCGGAAGCTTGTTCATCGGACCCCAGGCGGGTGATGCGCGGTCGAGCGCGGGTGGGAGGTCGAGGGCGTTCATTTCATCATGACAATCGCCAGCCAGTGACGATAAGCCTCGACGAATTCGGCGCGGTGGAGGTCGGGGTTCTCCCATGCGCGATACGCTTGCGCCTGGAGATCGGCGGGCCACAAGACGCAGGCGGCGTCGGCCCAGAGCTTGAATTTAACTCGATCGGTCGGAATTTCGTCGGCTGTGATCATCGGTTCACTCTGCAGAAGTCTGCGACTTTTCCTCAACGCGGCATCCGTGAGGCACATCCATCATCATGGCCTTCGCCATGGCGCTTTGACTGTTATCGCTCTCAGTCGCAGGCAAAGGTTCTCCGGTCGGAAGGACAACCCAATAGCTCGTTTGCTTGTTCTTCCGCATCTCACTCTCTCCTAGTCTGCGACCGGTTCGTAGGTTGCAAGGAAAATGTCGGGCTTGCAGGGATATTGCTCGCCCTTCACGCCCTTGATGATCCAATCCCCGAGATCGGCACGCATGCGACCTTCGAGCGTGTCAACAATGAGATCGCGCCCATCAAGCAGCCTGACCTTTGTTGCCCATTCCGGCCAATTGGCCGGCCGTTGTCCTGTCCACTGGAACGCCTCGATTACGACCGGCTTTTTTCTAAACTTGCTCATGTCATTCGTCCCCAGATAACGACGGCCACCAACGCTTGCAGAGGCGATCAAGCATCCGAAGTTGTTTGGCCGAAAATTCGACCGTGACCCTGCGGCGCTTAGCCATCTGTTCGCTGTCTCTCTATCAGCTGCGCAGCCATTCGCGGAAAATCTCTTCTTCTTGCCGAGAAAGCGGCTGCTCTCCGAGGTCGCTCCAGCGCTTGTAAAAATCTATGTCCGCGTTAGTGATGGGGCGTCGACCTAGGCTGTCCCTGATTGGTTTGGTCACGTAGCAGTCTCCTAGCCTAGGAAAAGATGCGATTCAAAGCATTCACGATCCGCCGCCGCGACTGCTTGCTCACGCCTTGAAGCTGCTCGATCATGGCGTAGCACAGCTTGCCGTCCTCCACCTTGAGGCCAGACGCGGCATCGAACAGGGCGGAGACCGGGAGGCGGAGTTCTCTGGACTGGCGGTGCTTGGTGCCTTTTCCTGTGCCTCCGTTGCCGCGAGGGGCGCGAGGGGCGCGAGTGGGCTTGGACGCCGGGGCAGTCTTGGCCTGCGGAGCGGGTTTGTTGGCCGCACGCTTTTTGCGAGTGGGCTTGCCCGCCTGTTCGGCGGGTGGAGGCGCGGGAGCAAACGGCGAGAAGCCTTCAGCCAGGTCTTCGACGTTGGTCGGCATGTTTTGGTTCCTTCAGAGGACAGGCACAAAGCCACTCAAGAAGTACAGCATACTCGCTATGGTGACCAAGGTCAACAGATGCGATGTGCCACCCACAATTCAAATAGTCGAGTACGCGGTCGTGGGTGACGAAGCGGAACCAGCCTACGGCTGGCAAGCCGCCTTCACCCGCCGTCAGGCGGGTCAGCGGGACCATCGCCATCCATACGGACAACTCGCGTCGTCCACCACCTTGGCCGGTTTATCCGCCGCAGGCGGACGGCTCACGTCGCACCGATCAGCGTCGCCCCAGCGGAAGCCGGACGCGCATGTCTTGTCGGGCCAAACTGCCCACCCCGCCGGTAGGCGGGCGGGCGAGAGGTGAGGGACGACCGGGGCGCCGGTTGATTGGCGGATGAGGCAGGGCTCGCCCGCCGATAGGCGGGGGAGCGCCAGGTCGGCGGCGTGAGCTGGCGAGAAAAAGAAGGCCAGCAGGAACAGGTGGATCATCGGTAGCTCCCTTCAGCGGCTAGCGGCAGGCCCGGCAGCCAATCCACCGAGCGTGTCATCTCGTCGATGCAGATTTTCAGGTGACGGTCGGGGTCGTCCTTGGGGAGCAGGATCCACATGGCGTCATGCTCCTGATTCTTGATACGATAGCCCAACGCCGCGATGCGGATCATTGCCCGAGAAATCACAACACGAGCCAGCGCCTGCGTGGTCTGCTCGACCAGCTTGGAACCCCACATCCGGTCCCAAATCAGCTTCTTGCCCTTGCGCTTCTTCATGCGCCACCCGGTCTCGTCCTCTTCGTCCTCGGCCACATGCCATTCGAGCGTCGTATAGAGAAGCGGGATTCCATTGGGAAGCCAGACGCGGTGGTCTCGAACCAGCATCGGCCCCCACTGCGCGGTCCCGCCGTTCGCTAAGCTCGACAACATCCGATCTGCGGCCTTCCAATAGTCGACCACGCGTGGGTGCGAGTCCCGATAGATTTTGACGAACTCCTGCGCCTTTTCCAGCGTCAGCTCGACCGGCGGGCCGTACGTGCCTGCCTTGGCCGTGCCCTTGAACTTCTTGCCGCCGCAGCCGTAGCCGCAACTAAGCTCGCCCTGCTTGCCAGTGCCGCGCTCGTTCACGTCCGCTTTGGTAATCGGTCGCTGGTAAAACAACGACGCGAGACCCACGTAGGGATCCTCCTCGCGTTTGAACTTCTCGACCACGTCATCTTGGCCCGCCAGGAAGTTCAAGATGCGACACTCGATCTGGCTCAGATCGGGTTTGCCAATCACGTAGCCCGGTGGCGCTAGAATAGCTTCTCGTAGTCGCCGAGTTTCAGGTTTTCTAGCCGGGAGATTTTGAAAATTCGCATCGTCCCCTCCCGACCAGCGGCTTGTATGAGCGCCAGCGTAGAACAGATAGATAGGCAGAGGTCCTCGACGCGCCATCCAGCCGATAGTCTCGGAACGCGACTGGAGCAGAGTCGACTTCTGCCCGATACGCGCTTCGGCGAGTGCCCTGACCCGATCGTTATCATCTTCCAGCAATCCCCTCATGAAGTCGTCGGTTTTGGCGAAGCACGGTATCTGCTTCTTCTTGCCGTCTTTGTACTCGATCTCGACGCCTTCGGCTTCGAGCAGCGCCGCGAACTTATCAGAGGATTGAAGCTCGGTCGAGGACACCCCAAGACTTGCCATGCGTTCGGCTTTGGCCTTGTTCTCGGATTCCCAGAGTGCCGCGAGCGCGTCTGTGTCACCGATCAGTTCAGGATTTGTGAACATCTTGATGGTGATATCCACTACGCTCAACTCTTCCCGCGGCATCTGCCTGCCGAGAATCTTGAACAGGTCCCAGGTCAGTTCCACGTCCCGGCAGGCGCCGTCTGCCACCTGTTCCTGCACTTCGCGCGACAGCTCATGCCAGCGCTTGCCTTTGAAGAGGTCATAGGGCACGGTCTTCGGCGCTAGATTGAACTGCTGCGCCAGCGAGTCGAGGCTGAGCGGCAGATGATTCCCGATGAGAAGCCTGCCGTAAGAAAGGGTGTCAAAGAAGAATTTCGGGTGGACGCCATAGTGATGCGAGAGCAGCAATCCGTCAAAGTGGGCGTGATGGTGGATCACGCCAATGTTTGACCAGTCCTCATGTTTTGCGAGATACTTGAATTCTTCATGAGTGTGCCAACGTGGCAGGGTCGTGGCGTCCCATTTCACAGCCCAACCATGCGGCGTTGTCTTCCGACAGTATTCCTCGGTCGACATCCGCTTTACGCTAAGCTCGTCGTCGTAATAGGACTCAGCGTCCGCGCAAATGATTCTCATACGGGTTCACCCGCCGCCGAGGCGGGCTCCACCCAATAGCGCAGCACGCCGCAATCCTTGGACTTTCGCAACGACAAAGACAGCAGGCGCAAGCGCTCTCGCATATGGTAAAAATGAACAAAAATGATGTGAGGTCCTTGTTCCGGGCCGCCGTCGGCGCGATCGCCGTAGATCAGCTCGAACAATTCCCCGACCGATTGCGCGCCGCCAAGGATCAGGTGGCATAGCAGCCGGTACTGAACGTAGGGCTCGTAACGGCTGCGGAACTCGGGCGACTTGAAGAAGACCTCGGCGCCGCGGTGCCTGATGGCGCAGCGCTTGGAGTCGATCGTGATCTCGTTGTGGCGGATCATGCGTCACCAGAACTTGACGATGAAGTGAATGGCCGCGATGACGGTGAATGTCCAGAGGCCGCCGACAATCGCCATCCCGAGCAAGTAGGGAATTGTCTTCATGCACGTGCCCTCCAATAAAGCCGGAGCAACCCGGTGCAGACAGGAACCCAGAACAGGGCGGCGAGGGCGTGGACGAGGATCCAGGTGATCATGCTGGCACCTCCAGCGGCGGCAAATCGCTCCAAAAGAAATTTTCCAGTGGTTGCCACTGCTGCACTCCGGGCACCATGACCATCAAATACTCGGGATCGGTCTCGTCGATGCAATTCTCGACGACGTGCATCACCTCCCATTCGTCGCCCGGCAGATCGTCTTCGTCCGCCGTACCTCGACCTTTGATTCGCCACCGCGCCCAGTAGAAGCCTTCCTTCGTTGGGGTCACCAATCGAACCTCCTCTTGTGCTTGAGCCACGCGTCGATGCCGGCGCACGCTGCCTTGTAGCGCAGCCAGACCTTGGGCTCTATCTTCCTGTCCTTGCGTTTGGCATTGACGAAATTGCGCGGCGGTGTGTGGCCGAGCTCGAAGAGCTGGATGGACTGGGCCGAGTAGCCGATGAGGCGGCCGAGTTCATCCCGCGTCAGCGGGATCGCTTCGCGCCAGTCCTTTGCGCGAACGTGTTCAGAGCTTGGCATCAATGTAGTCCGCGATGTCGGCGAACGGCACGCCATCGTCGTTCATACTGTACAGCGTAATCAGATCCTCGGCCTTCGTCGCGGCTTTGATTGGCGCATAACCGACTTCGCGGCCATCGGCGTCGATGACGTTGTAGCCTTCCTCGTCCATTTTGAAACCGGCGACCACACAAAGAACGCCTAGGCAGCAATAATGTCCGGCACTGGTGCGAAGGCAGCCGGTGCCTTGCACATATTCACCGCTGCGAAGTGTGGCTGTCCATTTTGCTTTGAGTGTCGGGTCCATTTGATTCTCCCTCGTGCCGCATGGATGCCCGCCTTTCGGCGGGCCGCTTCCATGACCGGCTCCCGTTGTTGTCCTGAGTTCTCTACATTTCAACGTACCCGTACTCTTTAGTGCAAGCCAAAAATGTAGTCAAGCGGAAATCTCGCCCCGCGCCAGCGGGGTCACAAGAAGGTGATGGAACGTGGCGGGATTCCGTGGCACGCTCAAGAAGAAGGCCCCCGGTGGATGAAGCCGGGGGCCTGGATGGTCGGACAAGGGGACGTGTGGACGAAACCCAGGCTGTGGAGGCCGAGCTCGCCTCGATCTTCTAGCCTAAGCAGCAACACAAAGCAATAGGCTAGATCAATGAACGACCTACTAGATGCAGCGCTGCAGTGCGCGGCGCGCGGGTGGCCCGTCCTTCCTCTTCATAGTATCCGTGTCGTCAACGGCGAGCGCGTCTGCACCTGCTGGCGCGGCGCGAAGTGCAAGTCGGCCGGCAAGCACCCGCGTCCGCCCAAGACCGGCATCCAGCACGCCTTGGCGTCGACCGACCCGGCACAGCTCGAAGCCTGGTGGCGCGACTGGCCCGACGCCAATGTGGGGGTGGTGACCGGCCAGCGCTCCGGGCTTGCGGTGGTGGACATCGACGGCCCTGACGGCGTGGCCACGCTCAAAAGCGCGATCAAGAGCCCGTTGCAGAAGACCCTCTCGGCTCGATCCGGCCGGCCTGGGATCGGCCGACACCTCTATTACGCGGCCAGTGGCCCGGTGCCGTCCAACGATGGCCACGGGCTCGACATCCGCGGCGACGGCGGGCTGGTGGTAGTGCCACCTTCCATGCACCGCAGCGGCCAGCGTTACGCGTGGCTCAACCAGACGGTGCCCGTTCCGTTGCCGGCGGAACTGCTGCACTGGTTCGAAAACCGACCCGGGGAACCGAAGAGCACCCAGGCCCCGCAGCAACGTCTTGAGCTCGGGCAGCCGCCGGAATGGGCCAAGGATCCGGCCTGCGAGGCGATGACGGACCTTGCGGCGAGCCTGGACGAACCGGTGCCGATCGAGGATGTGGCTGCGGCGATCGCCGTCATCACAAACCCGGATCTGGGCTGGAAGGCGTGGAAGGCCGGGATCATGGCGATCTGGGCGGCCACCGATGGCTCGGAAGCCGGGCGCGCTCTCGGGCACGACTTTTCGGCCAAGTCCGGCAAGTACACGGCCGCCGATGTCGATGCCGAGTGGGCGCACCTGTTCCGCTCGCCGCCGACCCGCACCGGCTTTGGGCGCTTGGTGATCCTGGCGCGCGAGGTGCAGCCTGGGTGGACGCCGCCGAGCCGGACGCCGCGAGAGACGGTGCCAGAAGAATTCAGCCCTTTCGACCCGCCTGCGGCGGGTGAACCGGTCAAGGAGGCGAACGGGCATCATGCGGCCGAGGCGATGCCGGAACTTGACGCCGCGTTCAAAGGCGCAACGACGCCCAATAACCCATTGATAAGTCTTAACGACCAGTTCTGCGTAATAGGCGATATGGGCGGAAAATGCCTCGTTCTGGGGTGGGTGCCTAGCAAAGTGGATGCGCAATTGCGCGTACCGTCCTTTCAGAGCTTCAAAAGTTTCGCCGAACGATACGCCCATAAGTACGTCAAGGTTGCTGACGAATCGAAGCCGATCGGAGCCTATTGGCTGAAGTGGCCCGGGAGAAAGAGTTACGAAGGCATTGATCTTTCACCAGAAGGCACGATACCGGCCGGATACCTGAACTTGTGGAACGGTTTTGCGGTCGAACCGAAGGCTGGCGACTGGTCACGAATGCGCGAGCATATCGTGAACGTGCTGGCGGCCGGAGATGCGGAGGCGGCCGGCTACATTTTGCGGTTCGCGGCCTGGGCGGTGCAGCACCCCGGCGAGCGAGCCGAGGTGGCCTTGGTGTTCCGCGGCGACAAGGGGAGCGGCAAGGGGAGCTTCGCGAACGCGCTCAAGAGGCTGTTCGGCCAGCATGGGCTGCAGATCTTCAACAGCAAGCACTTGGTCGGGGCGTTCAATGGCCACCTGCGCAATTGCCTGCTGCTGTTCGCCGATGAAGCGTTCTGGGCCGGTGACAAGCAGGGCGAGTCGGTGCTCAAGGGGATGCTGACCGAGCCAGCGCTCATGATCGAGCAAAAAGGCATCGACGCAACGCCGTGGCGGAACCGGCTGCACGTCATCATGGCGGCCAATGCCGATTGGGTGGTGCCGACCAGCCATGACGAACGCCGTTATGCGATCTTCAATGTGTCGGCCGCCAAGGTGGGGGACAGGGCCTATTTCAGAGCTCTTCACGAAGAGTTGAGCGGAGACGGGCTCGCCGCCATGCTGTTCGACCTGCAGCGCGCCAAGCTGGGCGACTGGCATCCGCGCCAAGTGATCCACAACGAGGCCCTGAGATTGCAGAAAGAGCGGAGCTTGTCGCCGATCGGAACATGGTGGGCAACGTTGCTCCAGGACGCGACGTTGCCGGTCAATTCGACAGCGAGCGGGCATGTTCCCGCACATGTTCTACTGAACCTCGCGAGGGAACATTCTACGAGGCCCGGAGACGTGAACGTGACCGCATTGGGCCGGTTTTTGGGTGAACAGTCTTGCGAAAAATTGCACAAAAAGGACGGTAATTGGTGGAAAATACCCGAATTGAAAGAATGTCGCGACATTTGGGAACGCTCGTTCGGCGCATGGAGGTGGCGCGAAAAAGCCGATGTGTGGAAAACGAGAGGGTAACTCGTCAACTGTTCACCGACTATTCAGCGATAAGCCTTTGTTTTTATTATATTACTGAATAGTTGAATAGTATGAATAGATATAAGGTCGCTATGTGAGGCTGATTTATCTCCCACACATAGGCCCCGTAGGGGAGTATAAACATAGGCGAGTTTGCGATGTGAAAAAAACTATTCACCCTTCAACCCTTCACCACGCTTGACTCCCTAATCCCTAAAGAGTATATGAAATGTCGTCCCGCGATCGCGGGTTCAACTTTTCGTGACCGGATAGGAGGAAGTGAGAATGAGCAAGCTAGCATATGTTTACCGAGCCGCTTTGTATTGTGAAGTGTGCGCGGACAAGCTCCACGAAAAGATTTTTGCCGAAACGCCGACAAAGGTGCCTAGTGCAAAAGAAATCGCTTCGTGCGATCTTTGCTGGGACAGCGACGATTATCCAGCCGGGCCTTATTGCGATGGTGGTGGTGAAGCGGATTGTCCGCAACATTGTCATATGTGCGGCGAGTTTTTGGAAAATCCACTGACAAGTGACGGCGTGGCGTACGTGCGCGAGGCTTGTCGCGAGCCTAATCAGCTAGCGTGCGTCGAATGGCTGGATTTTTATGCGGATGAATTAGCGCACACGCCTTGACGGACTAACCAGTAAAGAGTATGTAAGAGATCGCGGCGATAGGTCCGCTATGGGGAAGCGAAATGGTCGAGCTCACGAAAGAGACAATGCGCAAGGCGGGCGCACGAATCGCACGGACGGGCAATCCGATGACCAGCGAATCGACGCTCGAAACGTACATTTCCAATCTGGCGACCGATCTGCAGGAAGCCGCGCGCGCTGGTTATCGTGGCGAGATCGGGCGTAATACGCCAAGCGTGCGCTTGTGACACTTGGCAGTCACCAAAAGACTGTTGGCGATTCGCAATCGTGGATCACGCCTAAGTGGATTATTGATAGCTTAGGCGTGTTCGATCTTGATCCATGCGCGTGTATCCCGCAGCCGTGGCCTTGCGCTGCGGCGAGCTACACGGAAGGCGGGTTAGAACGACCTTGGTATGGGCGTGTATGGCTTAACCCGCCGTTCGATCGGTATCAGGTAGGCAGGTGGCTTACTCGCATGGCGGAGCACGGGAACGGCGTTGTGTTGGTTCACGCCCGCACCGAGGCGGAATGGTTTGAGCCGATATGGGCAAGCGCCAGCGGGATTTTGTTTCTTGCTGATCGGCTTTATTTCCATCGGCCGGACGGCACCAAGGCCGCAGCAAATAGCGGCGCCCCGGCTTGCTTGGTATCGTTTGGCGAGTCTGACCTGGTGGCGCTGCGCCAGTGTGGCATTGCCGGCTATTTGGTCGATTCCTGGTCGCGCATTTGAGCGCGCCTTGCTCGCCAGGCGCCTAGCGCGCTATTCCCGCGACGCTCGCTCGTCGGCCGCACGCTTTGTAGATCCGCCATTGCCGATTCGTGCTGACGCGCCAGCTCACTTTGCAAGCGCTGGAGCACGCCAGGCGGCACGCCGCTCCGCGCGGTGCGCCACCATTTGATTGTCGACCGGCCGACCTGGAGCTCGATCGCGGCGACGCGGATTGACCACCCGAGCTGATCGAGCACCCGCGCAAAGGGTATGTTTGAGCCCATCCGGGAGATATAGCAGTTTAGTTCGGTTGCACGCTTGCTCGACTTCGGCCGCCGGCACCGCGTATCACGTAGTTGTGATAACGAATCGCTCCGCGCGCCACCCGATTCGACCCGGCAAACCCGACCTACCCGCCATCTCGACAAACCCCCCAGGCAATGACTTACAAGTGCTTGCCCGTTTCGAGCTAACCCATTGATATATCTACGATCGACCTATCGAGCCTCGATCGACTACGCTTTCGAAGCGCGCTTGTTCACGGTCTCGTTACCGTATTCGCGACGCTAACTGTACGGTCATAGTGCCCTCGGCGCGCGACACGATATGTCGCCTGCAGACCCTCCCACGCAACTTTATTTCGGGCGATGGTCCCTTCGTTATTTTGTTCTAGGGTAAGCCTCAATACCCGCCCCCCAGAATCCGTGGAAAAATGTATTCGATTTGACTACGCTTCGTTTTGTGCTACGAAACTACATGCACAAAATCTGCGTTGGCGACTGTCTCGAAGTGCTTGTGAAGCTGCGCACAGCTTCTGTCGACCTCGTGCTATCGGATCTTCCGTACGGCAAAACGCAGAATGCCTGGGACAAACCGATTGCCTTTGCGTCGATGTGGCGCGAGCTGCGTCGCGTCGCGAAGCCGGCCGCGGCTATTGTGCTCATGGCAGCCGAACCGTTCGCCGCGCAATTGATTTGCAGCAATCTCGAAGATTTTCGCTACGACCTGATTTGGCGTAAAAATAAACCAACCGGCTTCCTGAATGCGAAGCGCCAGCCGTTGCGCGTTCACGAGCACGTTCTAGTTTTCTATCGCGCGCCGCCGGTCTATAATCCGCAGATGACGCAGGGGCACGAACCAGTTCACGCCGCGACTCAGACTTCGCACGGGAAAAATTATGGCGCGAAGACTCAAGAGATTGTTTCAGGCGGCTCGACTGAACGCTACCCGACGAGCGTTCTCGAAATCTCGATCATCAATAACGACGATCCGACAAAGTGTCACCCGACGCAAAAGCCGGTGGCTCTGATGGAATGGTTGATCGCGACGTATAGCCGACCGAACGAGATCGTACTTGACATCACCGCCGGCAGCGGCACGACGGGCGAAGCTGCAGCCAATCTTGGCCGTCACGCAATCTTGATTGAGGCCAACCCGGAGTACGCGGCTATGATCGAGCGGCGGCTCACCAAATGAATTACTACAACGAGCTCGATCCCTACTGCGCCCACCGGCTCTACAACCTGATTCAACACCCCCCACCTCGCCTCCGAGTTCTTGAGGTCTGCCCTATGACTGAACAAACAAAAGAAACCGACGAGGAAAAGCTCAAGCGTCTCTGGGCGCAGATGCCATGGTTTTTGATTGGACTGGCAGTGCCGCCTCCGTTGCCCAAGGAACCGAAGAAATGATCCAAACCTCCCGCCGCACCCTCCTCACCAGCCTCATCTCCTTCATGGCATCTCCCGCCATCGTCCGCGCGGCGTCTCTCATGCCGGTGAAGCCGATGGTGTCTGCCGAGGACTTGCTGCATCAACGCCTGAGCGCTTGCATCGACGAGGTGTTGCAACACATCAGCGATTCGCTCTATGGCGCAGCGGGGCCAACCGGCGTGTGGAGCGACCTTAGTCTCGCCGCCACCAAGATCACCTTCGACGGCGGCTACCCGGCCCTGACGAAAATTACTCGCGAGGCTTTCTACAAGGCGACTTGACACCCGTATTCTTTTTGACTACGTTCGGCCCACGCTGACGCGGGGCGAGCCATGGACCCTTTGGAAAAAATCATCCGGCCGATCGTTGAGGGCCAAATCCGTGGCTTCCTCAAGGAGCATCCGTGCATCGTCGAGGCGGTCGACTGGTACAAGCCGCGCCGGGATGATAAGACGACGACCTTCGTCAACTCGTTGGCGAAGCGGATCGTACGAGACCTGACGTGTGGTACTGTAGCTGCGCGTCTGGAGGCGGCGTTGTTGGCAGGCGTCACTGACGCGCCGCGCAAAGTCGGCGATGGCACAGGCCCTGTTGCCGATGCCGGGGCATCTGGAAGTGCATCTGGGTGCCCCGGTCGCCCAACCTTCCGAGACCGTGGATAGTTTGATGGCCCGCAACAAATACACCAAGGATCCCCGCACCCTCCCGCTCTGGGCTCAGCAGCTCATCACGCGTCTTCAACTCGATCTGGAGCACAAGGACAACCAGCTCGCCCACGCGGTCGGCCTCGTGCCGTCCGCCATTGAGGTCGATCCCGCTCGCGCGGGGCAAGATCGCCCCCGGCTCTTCCTTCACGAACGCGCCGTGGTACGCTACACGATCCCTGGCGGCGAGATCGAGATCCGGTGGGACCGCGACGAGCTCTACGTCACGGCATTATCGGCTACGCACGGAAAACTCTTCGTGGTAGCCCCCGGCGCCAGCAACGTCGTCCACCTTCGCTTCGTCGATCCGCCGGCCATGCCCGCCGGAGGCGGGTGAACATGAACCAACCAACACAAAACCTTCGTAAGCACATCTTCATCCTCTATGCTCTGACGTTCGTAGCCTTCAGCATCGCGCTCGGCGCCGCCTTCGGCCAGCGCTCCGACTATCTGAGGCTGAACATGCTGGGAGCGCCCCGCCTGACGGCGGGTGAACTTTTCACCGGCAAGCCCTCTTAGCCTCCGGGCTGCAATCCCGTGGGCAACATGTTAGCATGCAACGTGCCGGGCACGACCGACGATGTCGGCAGGACGTTTCAGGATCGATGGGAGAAACCGTGATGTTCGAGATCGGGCAGCAGGTGGTGTGCATAGACGGGCGGCCTCCGCCTCCTGAGCGTAGTCCGGGTTACGGCGACGAGATTCTGCCTGTCGAAGGGCGCATTTACACAATTCGCGGGTTTGAATCGGAATTCGAGTTGGGGGTGTACGTCGAAGAGATCATAAACAAGACGCGTATGTATACCTGCCCTGACGGAGTCGTGCGTGAGAAGGAGCCTTCGTTTGGAAGTCGCCGTTTCCGTCCTATCCGCAAAACCGACATCGGCATTTTCACCGAGATGCTCGTGCCGGTCCAACCCGCTGACGCGGGTCAAGCGCCGAAGAAGCTGGAGCCCGCCTAGCGGCGGGTGAACCCAATGTGGTGGGACGCCATCCAGCAGCGGTTCATTGGCAACGAGATTGTTTTGCTGCTATACCTCTTCCGCCATCGCGGCCCACACCGGAGAACCTAGATGTCGATCGGCACCATCCTGCTTATCATTCTCGTGATAATCCTGCTCGGCGGCTTCAGTGGTTTCGGCGGCGGTCCCTTCTACGGCACTGGCTATTACGGAGGCGGCGGCCTCGGGCTGATCCTCATCATCGTGCTTATCCTCGTCCTGGTTGGACGCATCTAGGAGGCTATCATGCCGATCGGTTTGTTGTTCTGGATCCTGATGATTCTGTGGTTGCTCGCCTACGCAGGCGTCGGGTGGTGGGGTTGGGGCGGCCCGCGCGGTCAATACATGACCAGCATCTTTCTCTGGTTCCTGTTGTTCTTGCTTGGCTGGCACGACTTCGGGTTCATCCTGCAAGGCCGCTAATCCGCTTCCATCTAGGAGATTATTCATGCGCCGAGTTTTCACGGCTTGCGTCACTGCGTCTTGTCTGATCGGGTCGTCTGCTTTCGCCCAGCAACCCGCCGCCTCGGCTGCCGCCGGGCAAGCCGCTATCCCCTGCCCATCCGGCATGCCGCAGTGCGTCGTGATCTTCATGCCGCCCCAGGCATTGTCGTGGCTGGCTGGCACCATGCCTTCGGCAGGTTCACCCGCCACAGGCGGGACCGCCAAGGACTCCATCCTGGATTTAGCCGCCAAGTCCATCGGAGCTGACGGCTCAGCCGTCATCGCCCAGGTGCTGCTCTACCTGCGTGCCGCGCAGCCCGGAGCCCCGCCAACGGCGGGTGAACCGCTCAAGTAGCTGCTGAGCAGGTTATTTCACAAGGGGAAGAATGCCCATGCTTTGGATCTTGCTTTGGGTTGGCCGCATCCTTTCTGTATCCGTCTGCGCAATAGGAATTGTTATTGGAATTTATGCCGTGTGGTGCGCTGGTCACGGCTACGGAATCTGCGAAAGCAGCGGAGATTGGTACAATCCAGAATGCCGCTGTTATCTTTTCGATATGGCGGATCAGAATCTACTGAGGTGCGGTTGGTTTTTATGCGGCGGGTATTTGGTTGGCCTAATCTTCTGGATACCGGAAGCACCTGGTCGTAGATAAGCGAATTGATCCTTGGAGGAGCAAATGAATCAGCATTGGCGCTATTGGCATAGCGCCCCAAAAGATGGGACCGTCATCTTGGGCTATTTCCCGAGAGCCGAGGTAAAAACCCGCTTCGGAACGTTCCGACAGACCAAGCCGCACATAACTATGATCCGTTGGTGGTCGCCAGGAGAAATCGCTGGAAACGATTTCGGCGGCGACAAGCGCAAGTTCCTCGAAGAGAAGCAGGGCGGGTATTGGGGTGGCATCGGACGCAGGGCTCGACCGACAATGGGTGTTCCGTCTCACTGGATGCCACTCCCGGAGCCACCCCGAAATCCGAACGTTGATATCGCCAAAATGGAAGACGACGTGTTGGCGTGGCCCCACGCAGAGTGAACTGATTCAGTCAAAATGGGAGAGCATCTACGGCACTTGACTTTGTATTCTTTCTTACTACACTCCCTGTCTGTCACCTGCACGTTCACCCGCCGAGAGGCGGGCGAGATGTGGGGAACAGGCGACACGGCCGGACGGGTTTTGCTCCCCCCAAACCCCCTCGCGAGGCTCGTCCGGTCGTTTTCCTTGACCCGCGTCAGCGGGTTGAACTAGCGGATCAAACACTTGGGACTTTCAGATTTTCCCACGACCGTCCGCCTCTCCCGCGAGATGCGCGCCGCCGTGCGCAAGGAAGCGAAGCGGCAGCGGCGGTCCATGTCGTGGATGATGCGGGATATTTTCGATCAGTGGTCCCGCCGACTGGCGGGCGAGCCGCAGGCGGGGGCAGGTGAATCCGAGGGGGAGAAAGCTAATGAAGATCGAGTCTGACTTCGACATCGGCGACAAGGTTCACATCGACGCCGACCAGCATCTGACTGCCGTCGTGACGGCAGTGACATGGCGGGCCAGAGACGCGATCAACTACGAGTGCTCGTGGGTGACGGATGGCGACTCGAAAAGCTGCGTTATCGAGGGATGGCGCTTGACGGGGTCCGTGCTACAGCTTCCGTTCATCGGCTTGTATGGTTTCATTTCAAGGGCGAAATTCCTGATGATTTGACAATCAACCACAAAGACGGAAACCGAAAGAATAATGCGCTCTCTAATTTGGAGTTAGCTACGCACCGCGAACAGACGTTGCATGCGATTCATGTCCTCGGTTGGAAATCTTACAGAAATATGATCGGGAAAAATTCCCAGCCTGGATCGCGTAACGCGATGGCAAAATTGACTGAAGCGAAGGTTAAGCGGATTAAACGATCTTCGGCCAAGGGCGTGATTCTAGCGAGGCGCTACGGCGTAGCGACTTCAGTCATTAGCCGAATACGTCACGGACAGATGTGGAGGCACATATGAAAACGGCGCTGATTCTCACGACGATAAACGTGCCCACAGTGCTTGCACTTTTTAGGCGCTTTGATCCGGCTGCAAGCGTGAGGTTTTTTTGTGTGGGTGACGAGAAGTCTCCGATCGTGGATACGTACAATTTTTGCACGAACCTGTCGAACACGGAATGGTATCCGCCCGAAAGGCAGAAGTCCCTCGGTTATAAATGTTGTGAATTGATTCCGTGGAGTTGCATCCAGCGCCGGAACATCGCGGTGCTCGAAGCCTTGGGGTGGGGCGCGGATGTGATCATCAGTATCGATGACGACAACATCCCGATGGACCCGAATTACTTTCTTCAGTTTCAATTTTTACTCGACACGTATGCCAAGCCGTTTTCCGGCCTCCAAGCCTCTTCTCCATCCGGCTGGCTCGACCCCGGCCAGTTCCTCACGCCTCCGGCAACGCAGCGCGGCTTCCCGATCGACCCCGCGTCAGCGGGGCAAGCTACGTTCACCCCCGTGGTCGACGCCGAGATCGGTTTGGCCCAAGGCATGATCCTGGGCGATCCCGACACCTCCGCGGTCGAGCGCATCGTCCGCTCGCCCGCCGTCAGGCGGGTGGACGAAGTTCTCAAGTCCGGTTTCGTGGTCGACCCCAAAGACACCTGGACGATCACCAACTCGCAGAACACCGCGTTCGTGCGCGAACTCGCGCCCGCGTTCTTCATGCTGCCCGGCGTCGGCCGTTATGACGACATCTACGCCAGCTTGATCATGCAGCGTGTCATGCGCGAAAAGGGATACGTCACACACTTCGGCCGACCCTTCGCGTATCAGGAGAGGAATAAGCACGATCTCGTGAAGGATCTTCGCGGCGAGATCGACGGCATGGAGAACGTCGCCCGCCTCGCCGACTGGCTGGACGCCCACGAGTTCCCTTGTCCGCAACCGACTCTCGACCTCGTCAGGCATGTGTTTTTCTGTTCCAACTCCGAGTCGTTTTGGCCGACCAGCACGATCGAAGCCGCCCTCGCGTTCTTGGACGACCTGGAGACAGTGCTATGAGCAAAGTCGCGGTCAGCTTCCTCACCAAGGACCGGGTCGACTGCACGCGCCGTTCCGTTACCCCGCTGCTCGGCGCATCCGGCGGCGGGCTGGATATTTTCTGGGTTGACGGGAGCTCGCCGAAGAACGCCGACATGATCTCCAAGGAATACGGGTCTGCGTTCCACGCCATGTTCGTGAACGTCCACGGCGGCGCCGACGCTGCGATCGTCTACGCCCTGACCAAGATGTTGGAAAACGCGGACTATGCGTTCGTCGGGCTGTGCGAGAACGACGTGCTGCTTGAGCCTACGTGGTATCCGACCACGATGGCGCTCTTCGCGCGTGGTCAGGATGACGGCCTCGAAGTCGGCGCCGTCTCCGCCCGCTCGTACGAGGATCGCCTGTTGATCCAACGCGACGGCTATGGAATTTTCCACAACCTCGGCGCCGGGATGGTCATCTTCACCCGTCGCGCCGCCAAGATCATCCTGGACCACTACCGTACCGGCTGGACTACCGAGAACCGTCAGGTCTTCGTCCAGCTCACCGGCCTCGACATCGGCGCCTGGTGGGCCTTTCGCGGCGGCGAGCAGCCGCTGACGAGTGACTGGAGTTGGGACGCCATCCTGGCCAAGCACGGTCTTGCCAGTCTCGCCCTCACACCTTCGCTCGCCACCATGCTCGATCAGGACATCGCGGCCCAAGGGTTGAAGATGGCGGACGGCAGGATGGACTTGCTGCGGAACGACGACGCGTTCGACAACTTCATTCGGCACACTTACGCGATCCGAAACGGCATCAAGACCTATGGCGGAGGCGCCGAGCGCCTGCTGGCTTCATCGAATGGGAGCGTGGTTTTCCCGCACCAGATCCCCGGCATCGGCGGCATCTACTCGGGCGACTGGCGATTAGTGAACAGTCAAGGCTGGGGACCGTTCGGGTGGAAGGCCGGCAACGTGCCCGAGTCGACCGACAGCACGAATGGCCCGCCACCGTGGTTGGAAGTACCCATCCTCGGCCCTTGCGAATTCACGGTCCAAGGCCCCGGCAGGTTCCGAGTGACCGACCTAGCATCCGGCTACCAGATCGCGCCCGATTTACCCCGCGATCGCGGGGTGAGCCAGCTTGTGGTCCCGAGCGGCGTCAGCTATCGGAACGTTCGGATTGAAGCCCTGACGCCGGGCTGTACGTTCCATGGCATCCAGTGTCGCGAGACGCAGCCGTGGCTGTCGTCGTTCCGGTTCGATCATTCTTCGCTTCCGCCGGTGTAAGATGTCCGACGATCCGGTCAATCATCCTGCGCACTACACTCGGCATCCGAGTGGGGTCGAATGTATCCAGATCACGGAGCACATGGGCTTCAATCTCGGTAACGCAGTCAAATATATTTGGCGGGCAGATTTGAAGGGCGATGCGATCGAGGATTTGAAGAAAGCCCGTTGGTATCTTGATCGGGAAATAGCAAGGCGAGAGGGAAAAACGGATGAGTAAATCAGCGATTGTGACGGGCGCGGGCGGATTTATAGGTTCTGCGCTCGTCAAGCGCCTCAAGCAAGACGGCTACAGCGTGCTCGGCATCGATCGCAAGATGCCCGAGTTCGAACCGACCGCGGCCGACGAGTTCGAGCTCACTGATCTGCGCTTCCGCATGGGCTTCTGGCAGCAGATGTTCCGGCCGGGTGACGAAGTCTACAGCCTCGCCGCCGAGATGGGGGGCGCCGAGTACATTTTCACAGGCCAGAATGACGCCACGATCATGGCCAACTCGGCACTGATCAATCTCAACGTGCTGGAGGCTTGCGTCAAGGCGAAGGTCAAGAAGGTGTTCTTCTCGTCGAGCGCCTGCATCTACCCGGACTTCATCCAGATGAACTCGGATCACTGTGAGCTGCGCGAGGATATGGCATGGCCCGCTCGTCCCGACAGCGCCTACGGTCTCGAAAAGTTGTTCGCGGAGAAGCTCTATGACGCATTCGCACGCAATTGTTCTCTTAGCATTCGTGTCGCTCGGCTGCATAATGTGTTTGGTCCATTCTGTACTTGGACAGGTGGTCGAGAAAAAGCACCAGCGGCAATTTGCCGAAAGGTGGCAGAAGCACCCGCCGAAGGCGGGCAAGTCGAAGTCTTTGGTGACGGCACCCAGACTCGATCGTTCCTCTACGTCGACGAGTGTTGTGACGGCATCCGAAGACTCATGGAGTCGGATTTCGCGGGACCGGTCAACCTCGGCTCCAGCGAAATGATCTCGATCGACGACCTCGTCCGCCTGACGGCGGACATAGCCGGCAAGCGCATCGCTATCAAGCACATCCCGGGGCCGCTCGGCGTCGCCGGCAGAACCTCGAATAACGACCTGATCAAGGAGAAGCTCGGCTGGGCGCCATCCGCGCTGCTTTACGAGGGGTTGCGGAAGCTCTACGCCTGGGTGGCCGAGCAGGTAGCAAAGGAGAAGCAAGATGGCGCCGTCAAGATTGCCGCCAGCCGTTAGGAAATTCCTTGTTCAGGAAGCCGGCTACCGCGCCGGCATTGGGCAGGATCTCGACTCGATCAAGCACGTGGTCCGGGGTATTCAGTGGAAGCTGGATGCCTTGGTCGAGCATTTCAAAGTGTCGGTGTCGCCTGATGCTTTGCAGCCGATCGTGAACCCGCTGCCGTCGTTCATCAGCGATATTATCCACGAAGCGCGTGGCGGTTTTGCTTCGAGGAACGCGTCCGAGGTGAAGCCCAAAAAGAAGCGGGCCTTCCGGCGGAAAAAGAAAGTCCGTGCCCGCCGAAAGGCGGGTTGACACCG
>Ga0209275_10000004_pt1 | contig 76615 bp, 62 predicted proteins | sample HubBroMetageREF2_FD_188344 | JGI IMG/M metagenome (GOLD analysis project Ga0209275, IMG submission 188344) | Reference soil microbial communities from the Hubbard Brook experimental Forest, New Hampshire, USA - Hubbard Brook CCASE Soil... | ecosystem: Environmental > Terrestrial > Soil >... | reverse complement strand
CTCGGCGGCATTCATTTCTGGTGGCCAAAAATTACGGGACGAATGTATCCAGACGGCTGGGCGCGCTTCGCCGCGCTGATTATTTTCGTGGGATTCAATCTGACATTCTTCCCGCAATTCGTGCTGGGCTACCTGGGCATGCCGCGCCGCTACGCCGTCTATCCCAGCGAATTCCAGGTGCTCAACGTGATGTCCTCCGCCGGCGCTTCCATTCTCGGCATCGGTTATCTGATTCCGCTGATCTATTTGCTGTGGTCCATTCGCTACGGGCCAATCGCCGGACCAAATCCCTGGGGCGCGAAGGGTCTTGAGTGGGAAACGCCTTCGCCGCCGCCCACGGAAAATTTCGAGGAGATTCCAGTAGTGACAGAAGACGCGTACGACTACGCGAATGTGGGAGGCTCCCGTGTCTGACATGGCCGTGCACGCCCCGCATCCGCCGGGCTTTAAGCATCAGTTCGAGGATATGGACCAGCAGCGCGAAGCCGATAGCCTGGGCATGTGGGTTTTCCTGGTCACTGAAATCATGTTCTTCGGCGGGCTTTTCGCCACCTACATTATCTATCGTGCGCTGTACTTGCCCGCGTTTGAAACCGGCAGCCGCCTGCTCAACGTCAAATTCGGCGCCGTCAATACCGCCGTGCTGATCGGCAGCAGCTTGACCATGGCTCTCGCGATCCACGCGGCGCAGGCCGGAAAGAAAAAATCCGAGCAGGTGATGTATCTGGTCCTGACCATGATTCTGGGCGCGATTTTCCTGTTCTTAAAATTTAATTTTGAGTGGCGCGCGGATTATCACGAGCATTTGATACCCGGCTTCCATTTCATCATCAGGCCAGAATGGGGCGCAGCCGGTCCGCACGTCCCGATGTTCTTTTTGTTTTACTTTTTTATGACTGGCTTGCATGCCATGCACATGATTATCGGTTTCGGCATCCTCGCGACGCTCACCGGAATGGCGCACCGCGGCCGGTTCAACTCGGAATATTATGCGCCGCTGGAAGTCAGCGGTCTGTACTGGCACTTCGTGGATATCGTCTGGATTTTCCTGTTTCCGCTGCTGTATTTGATTGGTGGGCGATTCGCGATACCGGGGGTGCACTGATGTCCGCGCACGTCGTACCCGTGAAAACTTACCTGGGAATATTTGTCGCCCTGCTGGTGCTTACCGCGCTCACCACGGGCGCCGCGTTCGTGGATTTCGGCGATGTGCACACCGGAATCCGCCTGGTGGATGTGATTCCACTGAACACGGTAGTGGCACTAGCCATTGCCGTCGTAAAAATGCTGCTGGTGATTTTGTTTTTCATGCACGTGAAGTACAGCAGCGGCCTTACCAAGGTTGTAGTGATGGCGGGATTTCTCTTTCTGGCGATCCTGGTGTCTTTCACGCTGGCCGACGAACTCAGTCGCAGCTGGTCGCCCGAAGCCGGCGCCTGGAACACCGCGCTTCCTACCATTCTTCCGCTACTCCGCGGCCTGTTCTAACTTCTGAACTTTTACACGCGCCCCGCGCCGGGCTGTCCAGCAGCGAAGTCCCCCGCTCATCCTCACCCCGCGAGCGCAAACGTCATAAATAGAGCGTCGGCAGCTGTACAAACCAACGAAAGCAGAAACACCACATCGGCAGCGCGCGCCAGCCGCGTCCGTCGCGCCGCATTCCGCGAACGCAGCGCCAGGTAGGAAACGATGGTCGCCACCAAGTATCCCAGCGCGATAAACGCCAGAAAATTATCCGCCAGCGTCGTGATTTTATCGAACCGCGTGTAAATCTTGATTAGTCCGATAACGGTGAGGCAAAGAACCAACATGTTCGGCGCATTCCCAAAGACTTTTTCAGCTACGTTCAATTCCACGATCTGCTCGAGCGTCGCTTCTGCCATGAAAATCCCCCTGTGCGCCGCATGCACAAAGAACTACGCACGGCGCGATGATACTCCAGCCATAAACGGATTCAACGCCGGACGGCGGAACGCAGGAGGAAGATCGAAGGGATTCGAGTCTTAACGCGGCGCAGCGCGAAAAGCCACCACAGCGTTCAACCCGCCGAACGCAAAAGAATTCGAGAGCGCCGCTTCCACGCGCAGAGCTCGCGGCTGATTCGGAATGTAATCCAGGTCACATTCAGGATCGCGCTCGTTGAAATTCGCAGTGGGCGGCAAAATTCCGTGGTACAGCGCCAGAATCGTCGCGATCGCTTCGAGCGCCCCGGCAGCTCCCAGCGCGTGCCCGTGCATGGACTTCGTGGAGCTGACGCCGATTTTATCCGCGTGCGCCCCAAAAACTTCGCGGATCGCGCTGCTTTCCACCGGATCATTCCCCGGCGTGCCCGTGCCGTGCGCGTTGATGTAACCAATCGCTTCCGGCACCAATCCCGCCTCACGCAAAGCGCCGCGCATCGCCCGAGCCGGACCATGCACCGCAGGCTGCGTCAAATGATGAGCATCGGCCGTCATGCCAAATCCGCAAATCTCCGCGAAAATTTTCGCCCCGCGCGCCTTCGCCGCATCCATCGGCTCCAACACCATCATCGCGCCGCCTTCACCCAGGATCATTCCGCGGCGGTCCTTACTGAAAGGCCGGCAAGTATCCGGAGCAATCACGCGCATGGCTTCCCACGCTTTCAACATGCCGATGCTGAACATCGCTTCGCTGCCGCCGGTCATGGCGACGTCGGCCTCGCCGTCGCGCACCAGCCTGAACGCCTGCCCGATCGCGTGATTCGCCGATGAACAAGCAGTAGAAACCGTATACGTAGGACCGCTCATCCCCGTGTCCATCGCAATGTGGCTCGCGCCCGCGTTGGACATGGTTTTCGGAATGGTCAATGGATGCACGCGCCCGCGCCCCTGCACCCACAAATCTTCGAACCCAGCTTCGATGGCGGCCTGCCCACCCACCGCTGAACCGCAAACGATTGCAGAGCGTTCACGCATTTCCGGCGTCAGCTCCAAACCTGAATTGCGCAGCGCCTCGCGCGCGGCTACCACGGAAAATTGCGCGAAGCGGTCAATGTAGGCGTCTTTCCCGCCCGGGAAATGCTGGACGGGATCGTAGCCCGTCACTTCCGCGCCGTTCTTGAAGCGCAGCGTCGAGCAGTCCGCGCCCTTAATCGGGCCGATGGCGGCGCGGCCTTCGCTGAGGGATTTCCAGTTTTCTTCCAGGTTCAAACCCAGCGGAGAAATAATTCCCAATCCGGTGATGGCGACGCGGCGTGGGGCCATTCGTCAGTCCGCCGGAGTGGCCGAGCCCAGCGAAGCATCGGGCGGCGCGGCGGCAATAATCTTCTTGATGCCTTCCACGACGTCGTTGACCGTGCGCAGCGAGCGCACGTCGTCGTCGGGAATGGAAATTTTGAACGCGTTTTCCAGTTCGAACAGCAGCGTGAAGACGTCGAGCGAATCAATTCCCAGATCCTGCAAATTTGTATCCAGCTTGATCGTGTCCGCCGGGATCCGCTTCACGGAAGCCAGCGTCGTGATCACTTTTTCTGCGACTACGTCAGACATCAAGCGTATCCTCCATCCATTCGATGCATCTCGTCCGGTGATTGGCGCGGTGCGGCAGTGTGACGCCGCAGCTGCAGGGAAACCGGCCCGTCTTCCACACCATAAAACGTAGCCCAAGCCCACGGGGAAATCAAATTCTAGCAGGACTGCGCGCCCCGCGGGCCGACTGTTTTTCCGCCGCCTAAACTCACTGCATTTTCATCGTCGGCGCGGACGGCGCTGCGGGCGCAGCCGGAGCCGCAGCAGCAGCAACACCCGCCGGCAGTTCGAATTCCTTCAACGCAGCCGGTGGTAGCTTTTCCACGTTGCTCAAAAAAGCCACCAGCTGCCAGGTCTGCGCTTCGCTCAGTGTCTTGTTCCACGCCGGCATTCCCGACCAGCGAATTCCGTGCTGAATAATGTAGAAATTCTGATTCTCCGGCATGTCCGGCGCGTCTTTGAAAAATGCCGGGACGGGCGGATTGAAAGAGCGCCCGAACTGGCCATCCGGGTTCGCGGGCACTCCGTGGCAACCGGCGCAATGATTAACATAAAGTTTCGCGCCCGCCACTAAATTTGCCTCGTCGGCCGGAACCGGGTTTTTCTGCTCCGGTGCGTTGCGCTCGGTGGAAGCATCCACGGCGGACATCGCCAGATGGTCCTCAAGCGCGGACGATTCTTTATCAGCATTGAAATCCACGTATCCTTTTTTCAGCAGAAAATATCCACCAACTGCCAGTCCGATCAGAGTCAGTATGATTCCAAACAAGAAGCCTTTCATCAGGGGTCTGCCTCCTCGTTATTGCGACGTTCCCAGTATGCTTCCGGTTATTTCGCTTCCGCCAGACGATTATACTTCTTCAAGACCTCGCGCAGCCGGTCGTGCGGCAGAGCTTCCACCTTGTGGCCGTCCGCGCCGGTCATCGTCTGGGCGGCCACCAGCGCGTTCACCACGGCCTCTTCCGTGGCCTGCACGGTCCCTTCAAAAAGCGCGTCCATGCGGTCGTTGGGCAACATTTGCAGCGCGACTGGCTTTTTCTGCTCCAGGCCCGCGCCCGCATTCGCTGTGGAAAATGCAATGAAGATATCGCCGGAGCCGTCACCGGAAATACTGCCGAGCCGCCCCAGCCCCAGAGTCACACGTTTCGCTATTCGCTTCATCTGACTCGGCAAAAGCGGCGCGTCCGTCCCCACCACCACGATGATGGAACCGGTATCTTCACCCCATACGCGATGACCGGTAATTTCGTATCCCACTGGGGCGCCCGCGATGCGCAGCAGATGGCGCGTCCCGAAATTGCATTGCACGAGCACGCCGACGGTGTACCCGCCTTGTTTTTCTGACAACTGGCGCGATGCGGTTCCCGTCCCGCCCTTAAATTCAAAACAGATCATTCCCGTGCCGCCGCCCACGTTGCCTTCGGCGATCGGTCCGCTGTGCGCATCGCGCATCGCGGCGTCAGCGTCTTCCGCTTTCACGTGGAATCCATTGATGTCGTTCAGATAGCCGTCCCACGTCTCCGCCACCACCGGCAGCGACCACCAATCCTCTAGCGGCAATCCAGGGCCGTGCTGCAATTGCCAGGCAATCACGCTGTCCCGCACTACTCCCACGCTGTGCGTGTTTGTGATCATCACCGGCCCATAAAGAAATCCGGATTCCTCAACCCATGTCGTACCGGTCATTTCGCCATTGCCATTTTCCGTGAACCATCCAGCGAAAACGGGATCCACGGAATTTTTCCCGCGCGGAAACACAGCAGTAACGCCCGTGCGCACGGGCCCAGTTCCCACAACCAATTTTCCATCACCGGAAATTAGTGTGCGGTAACCGACCTCGACGCCCTTCACATCTGTGATGGAATCTAGCGGCCCCGGCATTCCTTCGAACGGCACACCCAGCTCACGCGCCCGCACTTCGCGCTCGAGGTTTGCGCTTTGCGCTGCAACAATTGGCGCCGCTGCCAGAATTACGCAACAAGCTGCCGTGACTCCAGCGAACACCGAAATCAGAAACCCGCGCGCCGAAATCTTCTTCATTCGGTCTCCATTTGTTTGGAAATATTACCGGCCAAAAAACACTTCATTGCGCGCCGGTAGCAGGTTGCTCGAGCAACGCGCGCGTTTGCTGCAAGAGTTGCGTGTTCGTCTGCAACTCGTCCTCCAGAATCTTCGCCTGCTCCGCCGCCACTTTCCAGTCGCCCGCTTCGGCAGCTTCCGTCAATCCCGGCAGCTCCAGATGCGCGTAGGTGTAGCGTGCCGCGTACAAAGAATGTTTGAACCACGGACGCCCGGGAATTCCCCGCGGAGTGCACCAATTGCGCTCCACTTGCATCAATTGCTGATTCACACTCAGCGCGGCAGCGGCATCCAGCCGCCCGGAAGAAATCGCCTGGGCCACCGCCAGATTCAAATCGCGCCCAGCGGCTTGAAAATCCGTGATGCGCTGCTGCAACGGCGCCAGATCAATATGCCCGCTCACATGGCTCGCCAAATTCAAATCCACCACGAACTGACGGATATTCTCCCCATACGAATCGAAATCGTAGGGAAGAATCTCCGCATTTGCCAAACGCAGCGCCAGCACTCCCCACAACTGCGCCATCAGCGTGTGATAGCGATACCCCGGATCGCCAAAGTGATTCATCCAGAAAAAATCGTCGTACATCGAGTGATACACGCCGTAGGGCCCGGTAAACGTCAACCCCACCGTAGGAATCCCGAGAAAATTCAGAAACACGGTGTGGTCCGAACCGCTGCCAATCCGCGTGTTCGCCAGCTCCGCATCCGGCACCGCCTGCGGCACATTCAGCTCCGCCTTGCGCGAAACTTTCCACTCGTCGTATAAAGTCTTCCCGGAAGGAGCAGGCAACGCATGGCTCACTTCCACCAGCAGCGGCGCAAGCGAACCCACCGCGTCTGCCGCGAAATCCTTGCCCGATGTCGCTTCGTCCACATTCAAATACGCCACGGCCTTCTGTTTCAATTCGTCCGCATACTGCTCGCCCCATTCCGTGGAGCCGGTCAGCGCGTACTCCTCGCCGTCCCAGCTACAAATCACCAGTGTGCGCTTCGGACGAATCCCGCGCGCCAGCAACTGGCCCAGGCTGTGCGTCATTTCCAGCATCGCCGCCGTTCCGCTGGAAGGATCCACACCACCAAAAACCCACGCGTCGCGATGATTGCCCAAAATCACCCACTCATCCGGCGCCTCGCTGCCGCGTATGTGCGCCTCGGTCACGTAATAAGGCTGAATGCGCGTATCCATATCCACTTTCAAATGCGCCACCACGCGCTTTCCGCCCAGATGGTATTTGAACAGCAAGCCGCCCTGCCACGAATCCGGCGCGACGGGCCCATCCATCTTCCGCAGCAGCGGTTCCGCATCGTGCCAGGAAAGCGGCACGCCCATAATTTTCGGCAGCGAAATCGCCTGTTCGGGTGGAATTCGTTTCGCGCCAGGCAGCGAAGCGTAACCGGGCGTCAAGGGATCGCCCGGCTCCAGAAAATCGTAGGTGATCGCGCCGCGTTGGATGTGGGTTTCCGGGCCCCACGGACCATTCGGATAGACCGCGCCCTTGGTGTAGCCGTCCTCAGCCGGATCGGAATATATGAGGATGGCCGCAGCGCCCAGCCGTTCCGCGGTCAGCGCCTTGAATCCGCGATAGCTGTAAGGATTCGAATAACGCACGAGGACAATTTTCCCCCGCACATCAATTCCATGCTGCCGCAAATATTCGTAATCTTCAGGATTGCCGCTGTGCGCGTAAACCACTGGCGCCGTCACTTCACCCGAAGCCGAATAGCCAAGATACGCGCCATCCACTTTGGGATTTCTTGTGTCCGGATCCACGTTGTCAGGAGCTTCGAGCAAGAGGGCACGATATTCCGTGGGCTTCACCATCTCCAGCGAAATTTTGCGCGGCGAGGAACCCAGCACGTCGTATTGATGCACGGTAACGTTTTCCAAACCCTGCTGGCGCCACTGCTCGGCCACCCACTGCGCCAGCTCATTATTTCGCGCCGAACCCGCCGGATGCGGCTCCGCCGTGAGATAACGATGAAACTGGATAATTTCAGGAGTTGAAACGGATTCACGAAAGGAATTTTCCGTGATGATTTCCCGCGCCGCCGCGCGCGGTGAAAACCCGGAAATTTTCGCAAGATCGGGGGCGGCTACCAGCGCAAGCACCGCCAAAAGTATGCCGCCAGCAACGCAGGAAGCCCGGCGGCCGCGGCCCCTAGAGCGAAGCAGAGGAGCCTCCCGTAGCCGCGAGATGAGATTTTTCCAGATCGCCGATGGCCTGTTCCAACCCTTTCACGAGCATGTGAATCTGCTGCGTCGTAATCGTGAAAGGTGGCGCAATCAGAATGTGATCGCCGCGCGTGCCGTCCACGCAGCCTTGGATAGGATAGGTCATCACGCCGGCCTCCAGCGCGTCCGCCTGCACGCGAAATGCTACTTGCGCGTCCGGCGGAAACGGGGCGCGCGTCTTGGCATCGCGCACGAATTCGACCGCCTGCAACAGACCCATGCCGCGTATTTCGCCAACCACTGAAAATTTCCGCAGCGGTTCCAGCGCGTCGCGCAATTCGCGGCCCAGCGGCTCCACGCGCGCAAGAAGATTCTCCTGCTCGATGTAGTCCAGCACCGCATTCCCTGCCGCTGCCGAAACCGGATGCGCGTTGTAAGTGAAGCCGTGCAGAAATGTGCCGGTGCCTTTCGAAATCGCGTCCACCACATGCCCCGCCGCGATCACCGCGCCCAACGGCGCATAACCGCTCGCGATTCCCTTGCCAACCAGAATCATGTCCGGCGTAACGCCCCAATGTTCCACGGCAAAAGGCTTTCCAGTGCGCCCCATCCCGCTCATCACTTCGTCAGCGATCAGCAAAATTCCGTGCCGCTGGCAAATTTCCGCAATCCGCTGCACGTATCCATCCGGCGGAGTCACCGCGCCCAACGTCGCGCCCACGACAGGTTCAAAAATAAACGCAGCCACATCCTTGGATCCATCGCGCTCCAACAAACGCTCCAGATCGTCCGCGCAATCCACATTGCATTCCGGATACTTCAATCCAAATGGGCAGCGATAGCAAAAACACGGCGCAACGTGCCCCCATTCCTTAAGCAACGGAGCAAACGGCTCGCGGCGCCGCACATTTCCAGAAACCGAAAGCGCTCCCAAAGTGCTGCCGTGATAACTCTGCTGCCGCGAAAGCACGCGAAAGCGCCGTGTTTCGCCGCGCTCGATCCAATATTGCCGTGCGAGTTTCAGCGCAGTCTCGGTAGCCTCGGACCCGCCAGAAGTAAAATAAACGCGCCCGTTCTTGCGCATGCCCTGCGGCGCCAAAGCCAAAATGCGCGTAGCCAGTTTTTCAGCCACGCCCGTATGAAACTGCGAGGAATGTACGTACGCGAGCCGCGAGGATTGTTCGGCGATGGCTTGCGCTACTTGCGCCACGCCGTGCCCGATCGTGACTACGGCAGCGCCGCCCGATGCGTCCAGATAGCGCTTGCCACCCACCGCGTAGACGAAGCATCCCTCGCCCCGCAGCGCCACGGGATAAGCCTTCAAGAAATTTCGCGGGAAAATCGCTTCGTCGGTCATAACTCGCCGGACAACTGCATGTTCTCGCGCTCATCCAGCGCGGAACCGTTCACCCCGATCGCCTAAGGACGAGCGATTCTAGCAGAAATCCCGCCGCACAGAAGTCCCGGCGTGCGCCCGCTCATCGCCATTTCAATTTCTTCACGTCAATCGTAGCAGGTGGAAATTTCAAGCCCATTTCTTCCAGCGTTTCGACGATGATGTGCGAGACCGCCAGATTGCGGAACCATTTCTTATCCGCGGGAATGATGAACCAGGGCGCGCGTTTGGTATTGCAACGCGTCAAAGCGTCTTCGTAAGCCTCTACGTATTCATCCCAGAATTTCCGCTCGTCGAAATCCGCCTGCGAAATCTTCCAGCGCTTGTCCGGATCGTCAATTCGCTCCATGAATCGTTTCTTCTGCTCGTCCTTGCTGATGTGTAGAAACAATTTCACGATGCGCACATTATTTTGGTGCAGGATCCGCTCGAATTCGTTGATCTGCTCGTAACGCTCCGACCATACCTTCTTCGGCACCATATCGTGCACGCGCACCACCAGCACATCTTCGTAGTGCGAGCGGTTAAAAATCCCGATGTCTCCGTACGGCGGCACAGCCTGGTGCACGCGCCACAGGAAATCGTGCGCCGCTTCTTCCACCGAAGGAATCTTGAACGACGTCACGCGGCAACCCTGCGGATTTACCAGCGACATCACATGCCGAATCGTTCCGTCTTTTCCCGCCGCGTCCAATCCCTGCACCACGACCAACAGCGCGTGCTTGTGGTCCGCGTAAAGCAAGTATTGCAGTTTATTCAGCCTCTCGAGCGTCTTCGCCAGGTTCGCCTTCGTAGCGTGCCCCTTGCCCCAGCCAAGCGTGTCGCCAGGATCGAACTTTCGCAGCTGTACTTTGTGCCCCGGCTTGATGAGCAATTCCTTCGAGAAGTTTGTGGCCATGTAAAAGGTGCCCCTTTTCGATGCTGTACGACAAACGACGGATTACGTAAGGCAAGCTTACCGCGCGCTGCCTTCCGCCGTTGTAACACTTTTTTCACATTGGCGTCCCGCGTTCCGGGATATCATGTCGGATTGGCAGCAAACCATCGCCAAGAATGGGGACCGTTACGCCAGAAACTCTCACCATCACTGAAACGCTTTCGCTGAAGGAGCCTGCCCCCAAGCGCCAATATCCAGGCGCGCTGGTGGTAGTGGAAGGAATTGACGGCTCGGGCAAAAGCACGCAGCTCTATCTGCTGAAGCGCTGGCTGGAAATCGGCGGCTATCGCATCCACTTCACCGAATGGAATTCCTCGCCGCTGGTGAAGTCCGCCACGCGCCGCGGCAAACAGCGCCGCCTGCTTACAGCCACCACATTTTCCCTGCTGCACGCCGCCGATTTCGCCGATCGCTGCGAACGCCAGATCATGCCGCTGCTGCACGGCGGCTATCTGGTTCTGGCCGACCGCTACATTTACACTGCCTTCGCGCGCGACGCCGCCCGCGGCTGCTCGCCCCGCTGGCTGCGCAATCTCTACAGCTTCGCGCCCACGCCCGATATCACTTTCTATTTTCGCGCCCCGCTGGACGTTGCCGTGAACCGCATCGTCGCGGGCCGCCCCAAACTGAAATATTACGAAGCTGGCATGGACCTGGGCATTTCACTGGATCGCGCCGAAAGTTTTCGCATTTTTCAGGAACGCATTCTCACAAATTACGACCAGATGATTGAAACCGATCACTTCGTCCTGATGGACGGCACCGTGCGCGTGAACAAACTGCAGAAGCTGATGCGCCAGATCGTGGGCGAGCGCATCTCCTTGCAGCAATTCGCGCCCAAGAAAAAATGAAACGCGCCGACAAATCCGCGGTAAAAACGCTTGGTTCGAACGGCCGCCCCGTGAAGAAACGGAAAAGTGCCGCGATCGAGCTTCCTTCGCGTTTCTATGGCTCCGCTCTTCCCGGCGTAAAACCGGAAGAACTCAGCGGCACGCTGGTCGTAATCGAAGGCACCGACGGTTCCGGCCGCTCCACGCAAATTTCGCTGCTGACTGAATGGCTCGAATCTGAAGGCTTCGCGGTGCAGACCATGGGACTGCGCCGCTCCTATCTGGTAGGCGAAGATATTGACGGTCTGCTCGCCGAAAATTCCGTCACGCGCATGACCTTAGCCCTGATGTACAGCACCGATTTCTTCGACCAGCTCGAGCGCCGCATTCTTCCCGCGCTGCGTTCGGGATTAATAGTTCTCGCCGACCGCTACATCTTCACGCTGATTGCACGGGCTGCGGTGCGCGGCATCGGCCGCGATTATTTGCACGGCATTTACGAAACCGCGCTGCGCCCTGACCTTACTTTTTGGCTCAACGTTCGTCCCGAAGTAGCCTTCGACCGCGAGTTCAAAAAATCGCAGACCATCAGCTACTGGGAATCCGGCCGCGATATGTCGCTCTCGAACGACCTGTTCCAGTCCTTCATCCGCTACCAATCCATGATCAAACGCGAATTCGAATATCTTTCCAAACGCCACGGCTTCATCGAAATGGACGGCGAAAGCAGCGTCTCCGATCTAAACCGGTTGTTGCGCAAACGCATTGCCGCACACCTGGGGATACGGAGCACGCACTACCGGCCTTCGCACGCCTTGTCGCACCTCTGGCGGTAAACGAATGGCCGCCCCGGTTCAATTGGCAGCCATTGACGCCGGCTCGAATGCGATTCGTTTGGTAATTGCCCGCGCCACTTCACCCAAGCACATTCAGATTCTCGACTGCGAACGCGCCGCCGTGCGCCTGGGCCACAACGCGTTTACCCGCCGGGTCATCAGCGGCGACACGATTTCCCGCGCTGCGCGCGCCTTCCGCCAATTCCGCGACCGGATGGACCAATACAACGTCGGCGCCTACCGCGCAGTCGCCACCGCCGCCGCACGCGAAGCGCGCAACTATCGCCGCCTGATGGATCGCGTGCAGCGCAAAGCCGGAATCGAGCTGGAAGTAATCAGCAGCGAGGAAGAAGCGCGGTTGGTTTGTTCGGCCGCGCAGTGGGCGCTGGGAGACCGCATCCAGCCGCGCCTGATTTTCGATCTGGGCGGCGGCAGCCTCGAGCTGAATTTTTATCAGCGCGGCGTGCTCGAACAACGCATCGGCCTCCCCCTCGGCACCATCCGTCTGATGGAAACTTTTTCCATAGACGGGGCGATTGATGAAGACAACGTCAACCGCCTGCGCCATCACATTCTCGCGTTGCTGCGCAGCGCTGTTCCTTCCCCTCCTCGCCTCACCCGCTCGATTGGCGTCGCGTGCGGTGGAAACGCTGAAGCTCTGGTGCGCATGGCCGCCGGCCCCATGGTCGAGCGCATCCCGTCGATCAATACGCGCCTGCTGCGCGATCAGACCTGGCGCATGTTGGCGCTCGATATTCCCGGCCGCATGCGCGTGTTCCGCATTCGCAAGGACCGCGCCGAAGTAATCGGCATCGCCGCAATTATTTTCAATACGCTCGCGAAGTGGCTGGACCTGCGCACGATGCTCGTTCCCGGAGTCGGGGTGCGCGAAGGAATTCTGCTGGACCTGGTCGCGGAGCAATATTCCGTCCGCACCTCATCGGAAGAAGAAAAAGGCCGCGCGTCCGAACTGCTGGCCAGCGCGCGCTGGTTCGCCCGCCGCCTCGATTACAATTCGCAGCACGCCGAGCATGTGATGCGCCTGGCGCTTTCGCTTTTCGATCAGCTGCGGCCGATTCACGAAATGGGCGCGGATCTACGCCTGGTGCTGGAAATGGCCGCGCTGCTGCACGACGTCGGGCATTTCATCTCGCGCAAATCGCACCATCGCCATGGCGAATATCTGATCCGCAACGGAGAGATTCCGCAACTGCGCGGCTGGCGGCGCGACATGGTTGCCGCGCTCGTGCGTTACCACAATTCAAAATCAGAGCCGCAGCTCGAGCACGCGTCCTACGCCGCACTCGATGGCGAACGGCGGCGCCAGGCCCGCCTGCTCACCAGCCTGCTGCGCATTGCCGAAAAACTCGAGTCCGAACACGCCCAGCGAATTTCCGGCGTGGACGTGCAAATCTCCGGCCGCAAGGCGATCTTCATTATCCGCGCGCTCGACGGCACGCGCCTCGATCTGCTCGGCCTCGAACGCAAGTCCGGCCTCTTCGAAAAGGAATTCCAGTTGAAGCCGGAATTCCGCCGCGCACAGGGAAAAGAAAAGGTGGCATAATAAATCATGATTTTGTATCTGGTACGCCACGGAATCGCCGTAGACCCCAACGATCCGAAATCTCCACCGGAGCCGGAACGCCCGCTAACCGCCAAAGGCGTGCAAAAAACGCGGTCCGCCGCGCTCGGCCTGCAAGCTCTCAAAGTGAAGCCCGACGTGCTGATCACCAGCCCCTACGTCCGTGCTGCGCAGACCGCCGAAATTTTCGCTGAGACCTTGGGGTTTTCGCCGCAGAAAATCCGCACGCATGACGCCCTGAAACCGGCCGGAAATCCCGCGGACATCCTGAAAGAGGTAATTCGCCTGCGCGCCAAGGAAGTGATGTGCTTCGGCCACGCGCCGCAGCTGGACCTGATGATCGCGCACGTCAGCGGAGCTCACGGAGTATTCACATCGCTGAAAAAAGCGGGAGTCGCTTGCCTGGAACACACCGCGGGGCATGGCAGGTGGGAAATTCTCTGGATCCTGACGCCGAAAATGTTGCGCCAACTAGCTGATTAACTGGCGGATTGAAGCCTCTGCGGCGTCGCGACTGCCGGCGACGTTTGCACGATATGAATGCCCTGAAATCCCGCGCGCCACGCCAGCCAGAGCGATTCCTTGCCGCCACCCCCGACCACTGACCGGAATTTCTCCAGGCGCGGCTGGCGCGCTTCTTCGATAAGCTGAAACCACCGCAGCACGTCCGCTTCCTGCAATCTCGCGCGGTGCCGCCGGACCAAAGCCCGCAGCACGTCCAAATCGTGCACTTCGCCCAGCTGATCTTGAATTCGCTTCAAATCCGCGCTCCACGGCGCGTGACGCTGCGGCATGAAATTCTCCAGCGTGTAGCGGAATCCCTTCAGCCCAATCCGCAAACGGTGCCACGCAATCCGGCTGCGGTTCTTCCGCGCGCGTTCGTGAAGCTCGGCCGCCTCGTTCAAGCGCGTCAACGCCAGCCGCTGAAACACCACGCTCTCCAGCGGAAAAAACTGCGCCTTCCCGCGTAGCTTCTGCACCGATTTCCGCCAACCCTTGCGGTCAAAATCCCCGAGCGCCCGCCGCGCCTTCACCCGGTGCTCCTTCTGCGCCCCCGCCAGCACCTTCAGCAACTGTTCGCGCACCGGATCCCCCGGCGCCGAGAGCTTCTTCAGCCATTCCTGCTGCACCTGCGTATCCCGCAGCGCGCCCAACGCCCGGAACAACTCGCGGCTCTGTTTCTTCAGCCCGCGCCACCCATGGTCGGGGTTCACTTCGCTCAGCGCGTCCACCATCGTCCGGCAGCGCCGCAAAGCCACACGCAAATCATGCACTTCGCGCGATTTCCAGCCGTTCTGCACTTCTTCCGCCAATTCCAATACGCGGTTCATCCACACGTCCAGACCAATGCGTTTGGAGGGGGATTCAACAGGTAACGCCACGGCATGCGCAGTCATCAATACCAGCTTTCTCGGAGCCTACGGCGGAAACCCCAATCCTACACCTCTGCAGGGCGGTTTTCCAATGCGCGGCGGCCGACGTAAAGGGCGCTGTGGAAATCGAATCGAGGAGAGCTTTATGCGAACAGTAATCGAATATTCGCAGAAAATTCATATTGCCCCTCACCCACCCCGTTAAATTGAAAGTTCGCCAAACCCATTGGAGTTCTTTCCTCCGCCTGATACCTTGCTTCATAAACCTAAAATGTCCCGAGCTCTCGATCAGCACGCCGCAGCACCGCTGCGCGCGTCAATCACCCTCGTATTAGGCGTCCTCCTACTCTGTGTCTGCGCCACGCCCGCCGCATTCGCCCAATCAGCGAAGCCCGAAACCTGCAACCGTCCAGCGATCGGCAGCGAAGCCCCGGAGCCAGCAGCTCTCCACAGCCAAGACGGCGTTCTGCAAGTAGATCTAGCTCTGCGCAACGGCCCGGGCGCGAACGGCCAAATGCGCTACTGCTACGTCACCGCCGACGGCACCCAGTCCCCCACCCTCCGATTGCTCCCAGGGGATCTCCTGATTCTGCGCCTAAAAAACGAACTGACGGAGTCCGCAGCTCAGTCAGCCACAGTGCACCAACACGCAGCAGACAAAACAAATCTAACCACCGATCCCTGCCAACGCGGCGAAATGACCGCCCTCGCCACCAATCTTCACTTCCACGGCCTAGCAATCGCGCCCGTCTGCCATCAGGATGAAGTCCTAAAAACCGCCATCAACCCATCCGACGCTCCCTTCGAATACCGCGTCCGCATTCCCGTCGATCAGCCGCCCGGCGTCTATTGGTATCACCCGCACATTCACGGTTTCACGAACACAGAAGTCCTGGGCGGCGCCTCCGGAGCAATCGTCGTGGAAGGAATCGAGCGAGCGAACCCGGAAGTCGCCGGCCTGCCCGAGCGAGTTATCGTGATCCGCGACCAAGACCTGCTGAATCCAGACGCGCAGCCGGTGCAGACTGATTCCATGCCTCCGCCCCTCGTTATGCGCGACGCCGAGGGCGATATCCTCAACACCGGCACCGGCGGCGGCAAACCCGCGAAAGATCTCTCCATCAATTTCGTCCCAGTGTCTTTCCCCGACTATGTTCCGGCCAAAATTATGATCCGCCCGCAGGAAAAGCAGCTCTGGTGCGTCCTGAACGCCTCCGCAATCACCTATCTGGACCTGCAAATGTTGGTGGAAAATAAGCCGCAAATGCTGGGCGTAGTTTCGCTCGACGGCATCCCCATCAATCACGCCGGAACAGCAGCCCAAAAAATTATTTGGCAGAGCCACGTGTTGATGCCGCCCGCTGGCCGCGTAGCAATCATCGTGAAAGGCCCAGCCGCCGGAGCAGCCGCCAGCCTGATCACGCGCACAATAGACACGGGTCCGGCAGGCGAAAACGATCCCACCCGCCCGCTGGCCACAATCGTCGCCGAATTCAACGCACCAGAACCAAGCGTGCAGCTTGCAAAAAATCCCGCGCCGCTTCCACAAGCAACCTACCCATGGCTAGGCGACGTGAAGCCCGCGCGCACCCGCAAACTTTATTTCACCGAGAAGCCGCACGACCCGAACGATCCAAACAGCCGCACCGATTTCTACCTAACCGTCGCAGGCCAGGAACCCAAGCTGTTCGATCCGCAAGACGCGGCTCCGAACATCGTCGTCCTTCAAGGCGACGTCGAGGACTGGATCATCGAAAATCGCACGCGCGAACTGCACGCCTTCCACATCCACCAAATCCATTTCATGCTCGCGGAATGGAACGGCATCCCCATCGACGAGCCCTTCCTGCGCGATACCATCAACGTCGCCTACTGGGATGGTACAAGTCCCCAATTCCCCAGCGTAAAACTCCGCATGGACTTCCGCGATCCCCGCATCATCGGCACGTTTCTCTACCACTGCCATCTGCTCGAACACGAGGACGGAGGCATGATGGGCGTCATCCAGGTGGTCCCGAAGCCCACAGCCGCCCCGGCCCTACCCTCCGATGCCAAACCTCCCGCAAAAAATTGATAATGCAGGTCTTACAGATTAAGGCCGGAGAATTCCCACCATCAGTTTTTAACCCCGTTGTCATCTGGCAATAACAACCGCCACGTATTAATGCCTGCGCCCGTTCGGATCCGCAAACCCCAAAAGCAGCTCTCGGAAGCTGCCAAGCACGCGCGGGCCTCTCGGTCTAAGACCGGAACTATGCACACTCTAAGGAGAACTCATGATCAGCAAGCATCTTCGCCGGATGGCAGCCATCGCGCTCGCCTCCAACTTGGTCCTGGCGATGCCCAGCGGCTTATTCGCCGCGCCAGGCCCTGGCAACGACGCGTCCGAATCAGCGCGCACCACCACACCGATCAAGCACGTCATCGTGATTTTCGGTGAAAACGAATCGTTCGACCACTATTTCGGCACCTACCCACATGCGACCAATCCAAAGGGCGAACCGTCCTTCGAGGCCAAAGAAGGCACGCCGCGCGCCAACAACCTGCTCAGCGGCGGCCTGCTGACCGAAAATCCGAACTCCACGCAGCCTTTCCGGATGGACACCGGCATCCTCTCCGTCACCTGCGACCAGAACCACAGCTACACGCCAGAACAACAAGCGCTCGACAAGGGCCTGATGGACAAGTTTCCGGAATCCACCGGTTCCGGTAGTTCCGCTGGCTCTCCCTGTAACGATTACGGCAAAGGTCCCGGCGTCGTAATGGGATATTTCGATGGCAACACCGTCACCGCCTTCTGGAATTACGCGCAACACTACGCGATGAGCGACAACTCCTACGGCACCATGTTCGGTCCTTCCGCCGTCGGCGCGCTAAACCTGATCGCCGGCACAACCGCTACCGCCACCTTGTTCCCGACCAAGCCCAACGGCGCGGCCGCCAGCCCATCCGGCAATATCGCTAACAACTCGAACACCGGTCCCGTAATCGGCGACCCGCGTCCCGCCGGGGATGAATGCGTTCTGACCAATCCCCAGCTCCAGACCACCACCATGGTTTCGGTCGTGGGCACGAACGTGGGCGACTTGCTCAACGAGAAGCACGTGACTTGGGGTTGGTTCCAGGGCGGCTTCGCTCCTACTGGCTTCAATGCCAAGGGTCAAGCGATCTGCGGCGCCCATCACGCAGGATTGGCTGGCGATGACGCCGTCGAAACCGTCGGCGACTACATTCCTCACCATGAGCCTTTCCAGTACTACACCAGCACCCAGAATCTCCACCACAATCTGCCCAAGAATGCCGCGCTGATCGGCACTGCGAACGATGGCGCCAATCACCAGTACGACGTCAGCGCTTTCTGGCTGGCTCTCGGCGAAGGCCGCCTTCCTGCTGTCAGTTACCTGAAGGCCGCCGCGTATCAGGACGGCCATCCCGGCTACTCCGATCCCATTGACGAGCAAATCTTCGACGTCGGTGTGATCAACGCCATCGCCAACAGCCAATACTGGAAAGACACCGTGATCATCATCGCCTACGACGACTCCGACGGCTGGTACGATCACGTGCTCGGACCGGTAGTCAATCAATCCGCCGTCGCCGACGATGCCCTCGCGGGCGCTGGCGATTGCGGCGCTGCCACTGCCGTCGGCACACAAGGCCGCTGCGGCTACGGGCCGCGTCTGCCTCTGCTCGTGATTTCTCCCTACGCGAAGCAGAATTACATTGATCATCGCGCCACCGACCAATCCTCCATCCTTCGCTTCATCGAGGACAATTGGGAACTTGGCCGCATCGGTAACGACTCCAGCGACGTGAAAGCCGGCAGACTCGATGGCATGTTCGACTTCGACGGCGGTAATCAGGCCCCGAAGTTGATCCTGGATCCATCCACGGGCGTAATCCTGCGGTCATCTCGCGACTAACCAAGGCAGAACGTCTGCGCTTGCCTAACAGCCGCAAAACCAACTGGCTCGAGCCGATCCGTCGGCTCGAGCCAGTTTTTGTCCATTCGTCACGGCGCGAGAATCTTTGCAGGTGTGTTCTAGCCACTCATCACTAGCCACTGTCTTTTTCCCAAACCGATTTACACCACATCTCCGCCGTCGAATTTTTTCCCGCGCATCACTCGCCGTTTTCTGAAACGCCGCTCCGCAGGCATAATGGTGCCCGAGGAGAACCGCCGTGCCGCGTACACCGCGCAGCGTGGACCTGACGAAGGTTTCCGAATGGGAAGACGGCGAACTGCGCCGCAAAGACGACTACCTCGCCGCCGAGGAACCTCTGGAAATTCGCGTCGGCGACGACCCGCTCAGCGTGACCATGCGCACACCCGGGCACGACCGTGAACTCGCCGCGGGCTTCCTCTTCACCGAAGGATTAATCCAGCATCGCGAACAAATCATGAAACTGGAAATCGCCGAACCGCGAGACGGAACAAATCGCGGAAATGTGATTCGAGCCGAACTCTCGCCGGAGGCCGCTCCCGATTTCGCAAAAATGAAGCGCCACTTCTTCGCCGCCTCCAGTTGCGGCATCTGCGGCAAAGCCTCTATTGATTCTATCCGCTCGCGCCTGCTCGCCGCGCCCAACCCGGATTTTCGCCTTGACGCGGAGCTGCTCGTGCAAATGCCAGACGCGCTGCGCTCCTCGCAAGACGTATTCCAGCGGACCGGTGGTTTGCACGCGGCAGCGCTGTTCGACCCGCGAGGAAAATTACTCGTGCTGCGTGAAGATATCGGCCGCCACAACACGGTGGACAAGGTAATCGGCTGGGCGCTGCTGGAAGGCCGCGTGCCGCTTGCAGATTCCGTGCTGCTGGTCAGCGGGCGCGGCGGGTTTGAAATCGTGCAAAAAGCGATTGTGGCAGGCGTGCCGGTGGTTGCATCAGTTTCCGCGCCGTCCAGCCTGGCGGTGCAACTGGCGCGCGAACTGCGTTTAACCTTGATCGGCTTCTTGCGCGGCAGGCGATTCGTGATTTATGCAGGCGAGGAACGCGTGGCAGGAAACACAGCAAAACAATGACGCAGTCGCGCCAGCCGCAGCGCGCTTAATTCACAGCCTTACGAAACACATCCGGCGCCAAATCTTTGTGATGCAGCCGGATCATCTCGCGAAATGCCTCGAACAGTTCCTGGTCCCACCAGCCGCGCTCTGCCTCTTCTCCCATCAAATCCAGCGCAACTTCTGGCGTGAACGCCACCTTGTACGGCCGGTCAGTCGTCAGCGCATCATACACATCCGAAAGCTGCAAAATCCGTGCAGTCAGCGGAATTTCCTCGCCCTGCAATTTGTCCGGATAACCCGACCCATCATGTTTCTCGTGATGATGCCGAATGATCGGCAGCACCAAACGGAAAGTTTTCAGCGGCGCGCAAATCCGCTCGCCCACCACCGGATGTTTCTGCATCACCTTCGTTTCATCCGGCGTCAACGGTCCCGGCTTCAGCAAAATCGAATCTGGCACCGCCACTTTGCCGATGTCGTGCACCACTCCCGCGCGGCGCAGCGCCTTGATCTGTTCTTCTGGCACGCCCAGCCGCTCGCCCATGCGCGCCGACATTTCCGCGAGCCGCTCGCAGTGCCCGTGCGTGTAAGGATCGCGCGCCTCAATGCTGTGCGCCAGGCTGAACAGCACCGCTTCCGCGTTTTCCAACTCGTCCGTGTATTGCTTCAGGCGCAGCAACGACCGCGTGCGCGCCAACAGCTCGTTCAAGTCAATCGGTTTGCTCAAAAAATCGTCAGCGCCGGCGTTGATACCTGTAATGCGATCTTCGGTGGTCGTTAGCCCGGTGACCAACACGACCGGCGTCAACCGCGTTTCGGGCGTCGCCTTGATATGCCGGCAGACTTCGAATCCGTTCATGCCTGGCATCATGATGTCGAGCAAAATCAAATCCGGACGAAACGCCGCGCACTCCTGAATCGCAGTGGGACCGTCGGCCGCGTCGCGCACCTCGAACCCCTCGCGCCGCAGCAAAAATTCCAGCGCCGCGCGCGCTCCCGATTCGTCATCCACAATTAGAATCTTTTCGTACATAAGTGTGTATTAAGACCCTCGAGCGATCCTGCAAATTCAGATTTTCGAGCTTTTTTTAAAACACACTCCGAGCCGCACGAATCACGGCGCAATCGGAGTTTCTGGCGAGCAGCTCCGCAACTAACCCAATGTAACCTGTCCACCAAATTCCAACAACCCACAATCCTTTAGATGATTTGAAAGGAGTTAATGATGCACGCGTCTCCCAGCCCATGATGTTGACGCGAACTTGCCAACGCGGCCCCAGAAACGTCAATCGCCTTATTCGCCGTTGGCGTCACAATTTCAGCTTACTCTCTTTGCAAGGTCGCCTCGATCAACCCGTGCGGTTCATCCGTGGGAAGAAATACTTCGGCGGGGTTATCCATCCCAAACGGCGACAAATCCACCAAATTAAAATGCTTATTAGGCAAAGAAAGGTGAATCTCCCGTACGCGATCGAAATTGTTCAGCACCGCTTCGCCCATTGCGTACAAAGTGTGCTGCAGCGACTGGCTATCATGCTCTGCAAAAGTTTCCAGCAAAGTCTGCCGCACGCCATGCCACAGCGGCCCGAACTCGACGTCGCTTCCCTCGTACAGCCAATCCGCGTGAATCGAAGTAGAAAGAATCCGGTTGCGATCCTCTTTCAGCGTCGTGTAAGGATCACGCAGAAAATTATCAAACGCCGATTTCGAAGTCTTCATCACCACCAGCCCCGCAATCCCCGCGCGAATCGCTGTTCCTTCGCGTGTCGCGTCCTGCGAAGACGTTCGCCGCTCCTGGCCCCCGCGTAAAAATGCCGAAGCGTGCGGCTTCCCGCCCAGCGCAATCCTCCCCCACAGATTTTCCTCCACCTGAATCCGTACTCGCGTCACCTGGGGGTTGTAAGTCAAAAAATGTTCTACCAAATGAGTGCAAAAATCCTCAATCGAATCCACCGGATACTGCCGCGCCAGCACGTACACCGTATTTTTCATCGTGTCCGTCGGCAAGATTTTCCGGTTGTCGCCCTTGGTGTGCGCCGCCTCGAAATCGCCCTCGAACGAAATCCCCACCGTCAGTTCGCGTATATCGTGCCGGCCATCCTGGCGCACCACGCGCAACAATCGCACGCGCGCCTTGCCGTAATTATTTTTCCCCAGCTTGATGGCCATTCTTCAGCTCCCGCGATACGTCGAATATCCGTAAGGGCTCAGCAGCAGCGGAATATGGTAATGCTCGTTCGAGTCTTCCACCTGAAACACGATCGTAATCTGGGGATACAAGCAGTGAATTTTTCGCGCGTGAAAATAAATGCCCGTCTCAAACGTCAACCGGTAAATCCCCGCCACCAGCGTGCCCGGCTCCAGCAAATGCCGCAGCCGTCCATCCGCGTCCGTCGCGCCCTTGCTGATTTCCTGCCAGCCGCCGCGCTTTTGAATTTCCAGCGCGACTGGCACGCCCGCCGCGGGGCGTCCCAGCGAAGTATCCAGCACGTGCGTGGTGATCTGGCTCATGATCCCAGTAATTTCTCCAAACGCAGCCGGGTGATTTTGCGTTGCTCTTCGCCGGCTATGCGCATTTCAGTTTCCGCGTCGTGCCCTAGCCGCTCCTGCAAATTCTTTAATATCTGCTCGCTGGATTTTCCCGTCGCGCAAATTAAAAAGACGTGCCCGAATGTCGCTTCGTAAGCCTCGTTTGCAGCACGCATCACCGCCAGCGTTTCCGGCGACCCCTTTTGCGCCAGCGATTGCTCCCCAGCCGACCACTCTCGCGCAGTCGCCGTCTGCCTTGGCCTCGCTTTCGCAGCGCCAATCGCCGGATGGCTGCGAAAGATCGTCAGCCAATCTTTCCGCCCGAGCGCCTTGAAAGCTTCCGCCGCGGAATCCAGCAAGGCCGAATCATCCGCGTACGGCCGGCGCGCCAAGACTCGCTCCGCCCATTTTTTCGAGCGGCAACAATCTAACAGCGCGCTGGAAACCTGCTGGCGTGACAAGTTATTCAGCCGCGCAATTCCCGTCAACCGGTCCGCAGCCTGGGCCGCGCGCCCAAAAACCCGAAATCGCGAAATCCCGCCATCCGGATAGATATTCAGCCGCACATGAGTCGCCGCTCCCACGTCATGCAGCTGACGGCGAAAAGCATGACTGCGATTCGCCTTCAGCAGCACACGCGGCAGCAGCTGCTGCCAATTCGCCGCGCCCAGCCGCGCAATTTCCGCGCCTGCTCCTTCCGCCTCGCAAACCTCGATCGAACAGCTATCCGGAAAATTCCCCTTAAAATGCGCCGTGTCCACTTCCACGCGCTGAATCGTCCCCGCAATTCCCAATTTCACGATCGCCCAATCGTGCCCTGGCCCGCGTCTGCGCCGCGTTTCCCAGCCGTCGCTCATGATTCGACTGCGCCCCGGCATCAGCATGTTTTGCGGCTCGCTGTAAAATTGATCGCTCGTCGCAATCACGCGCCCGCCATTTTCCACCGCCGCCAGATCCAGTTCGCGTTTCGCGATTCCCGCGGCGCTTGGCACTACCTCGCCGTACAAGCGCAAGCGCGCCACGCCGCCATCGGGATAGATTTTGAATCGCACGTGCGTGAACCGCCCCGCGTGCTCCACCACCACTGGATTTACCGCGTCGCCCTTCAGCGCGGTCTCCGGCAAGATCTTTTCCCAATGCGTCGCGGCCGCTCTCAACTTCTTTTTTTCATCCTTATAAGGCGCGCAACCACCGAGGTCGGAGCCTTCCAACGAAAATCGCGCCGGATAATTTCCCGTGAAAAAGCTCGTATCCACCACCGCCCCGCGCAGAATTCCCGGCAACCCCAGCCGCACGATGCACCAATCGCAACCCGGAGTGCGCCGTCGCCGCGTCTCCCACCCATCCATCCACTTTCCCCGGTCGGTGTACTTCCCCTCGATAAAAACGGGCTTCGCGTGCTTCAGCAAATTTTCCTTAGGCGCGAAAAATTCGTCGTTCGCCACCACCACGCGACCGCCGATGCGCTCGGAGGCCAGATCCACGAATTGCGTGAACTCGTTCACACCGCGCCTCGATGTAGCACATGCCCCACCGGCCCCGTGGAAAATTCTCCGCGCTCGAAAATTTTTCGTCCGCGCAAGAATGTCGTCTCCACGCGCCCGCAAAGCTCGCGCCCCGCGTACGGCGTCACCTTGTGCCAGTGATGCAGCTGCGCCGGCTCCACGCGAAATTTTGCGTCCGCATCCCAGATCACAAAATCAGCGTCGCAACCCACCGCGATCGCTCCTTTTCTTCCCGCAAGTCCGGCAAGCTGCGCCGGCCCCGCGCACAACCACTGCGCAAGATGCGTCTCAGCATAGCCGCGCGCACGTGCCTCCGTCCACACGGCCGGCAAGCTCAGTTGCAAGGAAGCAATCCCGCCCCAAGCGCGCAAAAAATCTCCTTCCTCCCGCAGCTTCATCGCCGGAGGACAAGGCGAGTGATCGGTCGCCACAAAATCCAGCGTCCCATCACCCAATCCCTGCCACAACTTTTCTCGGTTCTCGTGCTCGCGAATCGGCGGCGCGCATTTAAATTCCGTGGCACCGTCCGCAATTTCCTCCGCCGCAAAAGTCAGATAGTGCGGACAAGTTTCCGCGCTCACCGCGCCGCCGGCCAATTTCGCGCCGCGCAACAAAGCCAGCGCACCCGATGAAGACACATGCACGACGTGAACCCGCGCGCCGAAGTCACCGCCCAGCCGCAGCAGTAGCGCCACAGCTTCGTTCTCCGCCTCGCGCGGCCGCGCCGCCAGCCACGTAGCGTACTTTCGCGGCGAAGCATTCTTCGGCAATTCAGCGACAGCCTTCGCAATTGGCCCCGGCAATTCCGCGTGCGCCAGCAAAGGCGCGCCCATCGCCGCCAGCTTCGGCAACGCGAGGCGCAAATCCGCTTCCGTCACATGCGCAAATTCATCCACCCCGCTCGGCACCAGAAAACATTTAAATCCAAAAACGCCTGCCTCCCACAACGCCTGCAGCTCCTCGGAATTTCCCGGCACGACGCCGCCCCAAAATCCCGCATCCACCCAAAGTTTTCCCGCCGCCGCAGCCAGCTTTTCGCGCAATGCCGCCACCGTGGTTGTCGCGGGAATGCTGTTCAGCGGCATTTCAATCAATGTGGTCACGCCGCCAGCGGCAGCCGCACGAGTCGCCGAAGAAAATCCCTCCCAGTCCGTGCGCCCCGGCTCGTTGATATGTACATGCGTATCCACCACGCCGGGCATCACCACAAAATCGCCGCTCTCATGCACCGTCGCACCCTGAACAATTTCATCAAACTCGGAAACCGCCGTAATCACGCCGCCGCGCACGTGAATCGCCGCCGCCCGCTCGCCATCCGCAGTGATCACGCGCTTTCCGCGCACAATCAAATCCGCCACTGCCGGCGCATTCCGCGAAGTGTCCGAAGAATTTTGCATCTCGCGCTCAGCGTGCCAAAGTTTCCACAAATTCCGCCAGCAAATTCCGCGCCACGTTCCGCCGATAACGTGCCGTAGAACGCATATCGTCGATCGGCGCGATCTCCGCACTGAGCGCGTCCTGCGGACCAGAACAATCCACACTCCCCAACCGTTGCCCGCGCAATAACTCCTCAACCTGAACCGCGCGCAACACCGTAGGCGCGACACTCCCCAAAGCAATCCGCACATCCGCGATTCGCCCCGCCTCCAGGCGCGCCGCCGCCGCAAAACAAATCTTCGAAATCGCCTGCGCCCGCCGCGTTCCCACCTTGCGAAAATATTGCCTCCACGCAGCATGAGTCCGCGCCAGGCGGATCGCGCGAATCAGTTCCCCCGCCTGCAAATTCATTTTCTTGTAACCGCTGTGAAAGGAATCGTAAGGCACCCAACGCGCCCCGTCCGCCGCAACAATCTCAATCTCCGCGTCATAAACAATCAAGGCCGGGGGCGAATCGGCGGCGGGTGAAGCATTTGCGACATTTCCGCCCAGCGTCCCGCGATTTTGTGTCGCCACGCTTCCGGTTGCAGCAGCCGCGCGGCACAGCAGCGGAAATTCGCGCGCCAGAATTTCGTGCCGCTGCACTTCCGCGTAAGTAGTCAAAGCGCCCAGCGTCACATGCTCCGCGCTCACAAAAATTCCGCGCAACTCCCCTAGATTCCAAATATTCAGAAATCTCTTGTGCGGCAACTTCCCCGCTTCGAGCAAAACCATCAAATCCGTCCCTCCCGCAAAAGCCCGCCAGACGCCCGGCGCACTCGCCATGCGATCAAGCGCCGCCGCCAGATCCCGAGGCGTTTCCATTTCATACGCCGGCAGGTAAGCCCTCACGCGGGAGTCTCCGCCTGCCGCACTGCCGCCACCACCGATTCGAAAATCTTCATGTACCCCGTGCAGCGGCACAAATTCCCGGAAAGTCCTTCGCGAATCTGCGCGTCGTCTGGCTGAGGATGCCGCGCCAACAAATTCAGCGCCGCCAAAATCATTCCCGGCGTGCAAATTCCACACTGCGCGCCGCCATGCGTGATGAACGCCCGCTGCACTGCATGAAGCGTGTCGCCAATCGCCAAGCCCTCAATCGTGCGTATCGTCGCGCCCTCCGCCTGCAACGCCGGCACCAGGCAGCTGTTCACCAGCGCGCCATCCATTTCAATCGAGCAAGCCCCGCACTCGCCCTCGCCGCAACCTTCCTTCGTCCCGGTCAATTTCAATTCCTCGCGCAACACATCCAGCAGCCGCGCCATCGGATAAGCTTCGAACGACGCAGCCGAGCCATTCACCACGCACGACACGCGAATTTTCCGCGCGCTCTCAGGCATGCACAGCCTCCAGCATTTCTAGCAAGGTCTCCGCCGTTATCGGAATCCGCCGCACGTCCACGCCGGTTGCGTGCACAATTGCGTTCGCAATTGCCGGAGCAGTTCCGTCCAGCGGCAATTCGCCAATCCCCTTCGCTCCCGCCGGTCCGCGCCCGTAAGGAATCTCCTCGAAGTAGACGCGAATCGTCGGAAGATCCACCGACGTCGGCATCACGTAGTTCGTCATCTGCGCGTTCAACATGCGCCCTTCCTGCCACACCACATTTTCATACAACGCAAAACCAATCCCCTGCGCCACGCCGCCCTCAATCTGTCCCGCGGCCAGCACCGGATTGATCACCTTCCCCACTTCCTGCACCGCCACAAAATCATTCACGCGCACCTCAGCAGTTCGCGTGTCCACCGAAACCTCCGCGACGTACACCGCCCACGCATAAGCCCCATAAGCGTCGCCAGAATATTTCTGATCGTCCCAATGCAAATCGTGCGGGTGCTCATACTTCACAAAAGATTTCAGCGCGCCGTTTTTCGCGACGTACAAACAACACGCACGCGAAAAATCCGCCGCGCCATATCCATTGCGCAGCAATCCACTGTCCTGCAATGTCTTCAGCAAACCGGCCGCCGCCGTTTCGACCAGCTTTCCCACAATCATCGCCGTGCGCGAAGCCACCGTAGGCCCGCTATTCGGCACATAAGCCGTATCCGGCTGCACAATCCTGATCTGCTCGCAATCCAGCCGCAGCGCCTCCGCCGCAATCTGCGCAAAAATCGTGTTCGTGCCCTGCCCCATCTCCGTGCTGCCCGCCAAAATGTGCACGGTGCCGTCTGCCATTCCCTCCATCGCGACTTCCGAAGCCAGATATTCTTCTCCTGAACCCGTAAATCCCGCGCCGTGCAAAAATGAAGCGAATCCAATCCCCCGCTTGATCCCGCCGTGCGCATCAGAATCGGAATTTGTCTCGGTAAAACGCTTACGTTTCGCGTGATATCCGCTCAGCTCAAAAGCCCGCTCCATCAAATCATTCATATCCACTTTTTCTTTCACCACCTGCCCCACCGCCAGAGTCTGCCCCTCACGAATGAAATTCCGCCGCCGCAATTCCTCCGGCGCGATTCCCACAACCTCTGCCACGCGATCCAAATGCCGCTCCAGCGCAAACACACTCTGCGGCGCTCCAAATCCGCGGAACGCTCCGTGCGGTGGCGCATTCGTAGCCACAGCCCGGCTGCGTATCCGCACGTTCGGACAAGCATACGGTCCCGCCGCGTGGATCGTCCCGCGCGAAAGCACCACCGGCGAAAGCGTTTCATAAGCGCCGCCGTCCACCGTGAAATCAATATCCATCGCCAGCAACTTTCCGTCGCGCGTCAGGGCGGTCGCGTGCCGCGTGCGCGAGGGATGCCGCTTCGTGGTCGCCACCATATCTTCTGCGCGGTCGTAAATAATCTTCACTGGCCGGCCAGATTTCCGCGCCAGCAACGCCGCATGCGCCGCGATCATGGACGGATACTCTTCCTTCCCGCCAAAGCCTCCGCCCGTCTCCGTCTGCACCACGCGAATGCGTTCCCGCGGCAGCCCGAACAACATCATCAGCGCCTTGTGCACGTAGTGCGGGCACTGCAGCGAGCCCCACACCGTCACGCCCTCCGCCTCATTCACCTGCGCGATCATTCCCTGCGGCTCGATGTAGAGCTGTTCCTGCGCGCCGGTTTCGTACGTTCCCTCGACCACAAATTCAGCTCCGGACCAAGCGCGATCAACGTCGCCCTTCTCCACATAAAACGATTTGAAAATATTGTCCTGCCCCCAGATAATTTCTTTGCGCGCCAGTGAGTCCTCGATGGAAAAGATCGCCGGCAACGGCTCAATCGCAATCCGCACCGCCCGCCGGGCCTCTTCCAGCAAATATTTATCGTCGTGCGCGAGCAACACGATCGCTTCCTCGGGATGGTTAACGAATTCAGCAGCCAGGCAAGGCTGATCGTCAATCAGCAAAGCGATGCAATTTTTTCCCGGAATGTCCTTTGCGGTAACAACCGTGAACTCGTGCCAGGGAATCTCGCCCTCAAAATGAATCGCGCGAATCCGTCCGCGCGCGGCGGGGCTGCGCACCGTCACGCCGTGCAGCATGCCAGGAAAACTCAAATCATCCACGTAGCGCGCGCGCCCGGTGACTTTTTCGCGCCCTTCCTTGCGCGGCACCGATTTTCCAATCACACGCGTTTCCAAATCAGCTGGCCTCAATAGCGAATTTTGTCCGACTTCTCCCGCCACGCGCGAAATGCCGCCAGCGCGGCGTCGTGCCGCAGCTGAATCATCGGAACTTTCCGCTCCGCGTGCGGCAAACGAAGCTCCTCATAGATGAACGCGTCATCAAACCCCGCTTGCGCCGCATCCGCCGCCGAATTCGCGAAATAAACCCGCGCCGGCCGCGCCCAGTAAATCGCGCCTAGGCACATCGGACACGGTTCGCAGCTCGAATAAATTTCGCAGTCTGGCAATTCAAAACTTTGCGATTTCCGGCAGGCCTCGCGAATCGCCATCATCTCCGCGTGCGCGGTGGGATCATTCGTGGTCGTAACGCTGTTCGTTCCCTCCGCGATAATCTCCCCACCTCGTACGACCACCGCGCCAAACGGTCCGCCCCGTCCCGAGCGCACATTCTCCAGCGACAACGCCAACGCGCGCGCCATAAAGCTGTCACACAATGGATTTGTCGTTCGATCGGGCATCAGTCCGGGTGTTAGGTTCCAACTCGCTGCCCGTGATTGTAGCGCAGCAGGTCATATCTGCAGGAATCAGAATGTCCAGAGGTTCTTCGGGTCAATACACGCGACCAACGTCACACCATCGCATCCGGCGTGCTGGCCCGCCGCAAAGCCATCGTCGCAAAAGATCTTTCCTTCCGCCGCCAAAAATAAAGCAGCGCGCTGCCAATTAAAATCAGCGCCACGCTCAACCCCGCCCACATTCCCGGCGCGCCCCATCCCCAATGAAAACAGAGCAGCGCCCCCAGCGGCAGTCCCACCAGCCAATAAAAGCACAAATGGCAAAGCATCGGCGTGCGCGTATCGCCTGCGCCGCGCAAAGCCCCCGTCGCCACCGTCTGCATGCCATCGAACAACTGAAAAAACGCCGCCACAAAAAGTAGTTTACTCGCCACCGGAATCAAAGCCTGGTCCGGCGTGTACACGCGCACAATTCCGCGCGGCACCAACAAAAATGCCACGGCCATGCACCCCATGAATGTCGTCCCCAGCAGCATCGCCGTCCATCCCGCGCGGCTGGCTGCGTGCGGATCGTTCCGCCCCAACGCTTGCCCCACGCGCACCGCCGCCGCCGCGCTGATTCCCAGCGGCACCATGTACGTCAAGCTCACCGTATTCAACGCCACCTGATGACTCGCCAGCGCCGCCGCCCCCAGTCTTCCGATCAGCATCGTCGCCACAGCGAACACTCCCACTTCCAACCCAAATTGCGTCGCCGCTGGAAGTCCCAGATACACCAGCCTCCACACGCGCGGAAAATTCGGCAGCCGCGCCGCGTTGCGCAATCCGGTTTTATTTCGGTGATCGTAATAGAGCGCGTAAGCCAGCAGTACACACGACATATAAACGCGCGCCACGCACGTGGACCATCCCGACCCCACCGTGCCCATCGCGCGAAAGCCCAAATGCCCATACACCAGCGCCCAATTTCCGGCCAGATTGATAATGTTCGCAGAGACCAACGCAAACATCACCGGCTTCGCCAGATTCATTCCCTGCAAATAGCGCCGAAATACAAAATAAAGCAGCAGCGGCAAAGTCCCCCAGTTCAGCGTCCGCAAATACGGTAGTGCCTGATGCAAAACCGCCGGCTGAATATCCAGCGAGCGCAGCACCGGCTCGAACAGCCACACCGCTCCCATCAGAATCGGGCTGATCGCCAGGCTCAGGTAAACGCCATTCACCAGCGAGCGATGGCAATCTTCCACGTCGCCCGCGCCGTAAGAATGTGAAACCAGCGTGTCCAGTCCCAGCATCAATCCCGTTCCGAAAATCGCCGCGGAATTAAAAAGAATGCTGCCCAGGCTCACCGCGCCAATCGCCACCGCGCTATCGGCCTGCCGCCCCACCATCATGGTGTCCACGATCGCCATGGTCATCCATCCCAGCTCCGCCAGTACCAGCGGCAGCGCCAAGCGCAGCATGGGACGCGCTTCTTCAGCGATATAATGTGTAAACAAGCGTTTAATCATGAAAAATAATCCCAGCGAATTAAACGAGAACCACTTCGGGCAGGCGCAGCAGAGGTCAGCTCACGCAGTGGCGCAACAATCGCCTGCAAGTTTATACTCGTTGTGGCGTGCGCGTCTCCCCCAACCGAACGCGCTGTCTCGTTTTTCTCTCGTACCCGTTGACGCCTCTCCGTAACTCAAATAATCTGGAGGAAATCATGGCAAAAATAGAAAAACGCGTCGCCCTACCCGGCAGCGAACGAACTGTCTTGCCCGGCTCTCGCAAAATCGGTCCATGCGATCCCCAGGAACAGATTCAAGTAACCGTATTTCTCCGCCGTGGCTCCTCTCCCAAACTATTTCCTGACGTAAAAAAACTCGGCAAGCTCCTGCCCGCGCAACGCCGCGATCTCTCCCGCGCGCAATTCGCCTCCCGCCACGGCGTGCGCCCTGCGGATATCAAGAAAATCCGCGCCTTCGCAACACAGAACAAATTAAAAGTAGTCGAAGTGAGCCGCCCGCGCCGCTCCGTGCTTCTCAGGGGCTCCATCGCTGCATTCAGCAGCGCGTTCGGCGTCGAACTGAACAGCTACCAACATGCCACCGGAACCAGCCGCATGCGCAGCGGCACAATTCAAATCCCCGCCCAGCTCAGCGGCATCATCGAGGGCGTCTTCGGCCTCGATAACCGTCCGCAAGCCAAGCCGCATTTCCGCATCCGAAAACAATCGCAAAATTCCGCCGCGCACGCCCAAGCCGCAAGCGCTTCGTACAACGCCCCGCAAGTCGCGCAAGCCTACGATTTCCCCGCGGGAACCACGGGCAGCGGACAAACCATCGGCATCCTCGAATTGTCCGGCGGGTACAGCGCCAGCGACCTGACCACCTATTTCAACAATCTCGGCATCAAAACTCCCACCGTCACCGCTGTTTCCGTGGACGGCGCCACGAATTCGCCCACCGGCGACGCCGCTGGCCCCGACGGCGAAGTGGAACTCGACATCGAAGTCTCCGGAGCCGTCGCACCCTCCGCACAAATCGCCGTGTATTTCACGCCCAACACCGACCAGGGTTTTCTGGACGCGCTCACCACTGCCGTGCACGACACAACATTGAAACCAGCCGTCGTTTCCATCAGCTGGGGCGGCCCGGAAAGTTCCTGGACGCAGCAAGCTCTCACCGCTTTCAATTCCGCGTGTGAAGACGCCTCCACCATTGGCGTCACCATCCTCGTCGCTTCCGGTGACGACGGTTCCTCCGACGGCGTATCCAGCGGCACGCCCACGGTCGATTTTCCCGCCTCCAGCCCCTACGTCCTCGCCTGCGGCGGAACAAAGCTCACGCTTTCGGGCACCACAATTTCCAGCGAGCAAGCCTGGAACGAACTTTCTTCCGGCGAAGGCGCCACTGGCGGCGGAGTGAGTGAAGTTTTCGCGCTGCCGAGTTATCAACAAAGCGCAGGCGTTCCGAAAGCTCCGAATGGTTTCGTGGGCCGCGGCGTGCCCGACGTTGCCGGCGATGCCGATCCCGAATCCGGTTACAACGTGCTTGTTGATGGGCAGCAAACCGTAATCGGCGGCACCAGCGCCGTCGCTCCGATGTGGGCCGGACTCCTCGCGCGCATCAATCAGTCACTGGGAAAAAATGTGGGATACCTGAATCCGCTGCTCTACACGAAAAATGTCGAAGCCACGCTGCACGACATCAGCGCAGGCAGCAACGGCACGTATTCCGCCGGACCGGGATGGGACGCCTGCACAGGGTTGGGTACGCCGAATGGTGCGGCGTTGTTAGCCGCATTGAGCGGCCCAACCGCACCAACAAAGAAGAAGAAAAAATCCCCCACCAAACACAAAGCCGCGCGCGCAAAACGCCGCAAGAAATCCTGAACGCAGCGGTGGGATCAGCGTTGTAGCAAAAAGGCTATCAGGGTTTATAAGGACTTTCGTCCAGGTGGTCCCAAATCGCGTAGCTGGCTGCCGCCACAGCGCCGGTGAAAATCAAATAGAAAGCCAGCCTACGGCGTCGGCGCTTTCGCGGTTGAATGATCGGGTTGTCCCCGCCGGTGCTTGCCGGAGACGTCTGCTGATCAGCCTGTTCCCATTCCAACGTCACGCGATAATTTTTCCCGGCGGGAATCGTATGTAGTTCGCCGTCGTTATCCAGCACCAACGCGCCGCGATACGCCGAAATCACCACTTCCTGCGCGCTCATGATCGTCACTTGCCCGTAAGCAGGCTGCCCATCCGCCGCGCGCAAAACTCCCTGTGGAATTTCCAGCTCGATGTTGTCCGCGCCGTTCGAAGAAAATCCCACCGTCCCACGCCCCACCACCGCATGAATCGCCGTGGCATTCTGCGCCAGTGTCGCCGCGCTGTCCGCCAGCAAATACAATTGGCTGCCACCTAGCTTCAAGCGCAGACCACCGCCCGCATCCGTCACTACCGTGTCGCCGCGATAAATGGAAGTTCCCACCTGCAGCTTCGCGTTGTCCAGCTGCGCTTCCTGCGCCTGGATCACCGAGCCCAACGGTTTTTCCGCCGCCGCAAATGCCGGAAGATCCAGCAAGCTGGCCACCAACAACAACACGAGACACAATCGCGCCACTGGTCGCACAAAGCCCTCCGAGAGGTACAAACTAAACGTAGGCGCTGTTAACGATGTGGTCAACGAACATGCTGCGAGTTGATGCGTACAAATAACGTTGTAGTGCACGCGTAGTGGAAGTTTCGCCGCGCAACGCGCGCGCAACAAAGCGCTTAGTCCCCGCCACAACACCAATCCCACGCGAACAAAAAACAAACACTTCCTGCCTGCAGTACAATTCGCTTCTTACGCCGTAACGAACCGCCGCTCAGGTAGTATAGTTTTGCGGGTACAGGGGACGGGCCATGAAACTCCGGCAGCAAATACGCGCATTAGTTTCGGCGATCGTTTTTCTTGCAGCGATGGGCCCGCTCCAGATCGCTGCCCGCGCGCAATCATCCGCTGCAACGCAATCAAGCTCAACGAACGCGGCCAGCACGAACGCAAACACCCATATAAATGACCAGCAAATCCCTCCCGGCCTCTACGCGAATCTCCAGTGGCGCTGCATCGGTCCCTTCCGCGGAGGCCGCACCGTAGCCGCCACCGGCATCCCCGGCAATCGAAATCTTTTTTACATCGGTGTCAACAACGGCGGCGTCTGGAAAACAACCGATGCGGGTCGCACATGGTTCCCGATTTTCGATGGACAACCCACCGGCTCCATCGGCGCGCTAGCCGTAGCACCATCCAATCCCGACATCATTTATGTCGGCAGCGGCGAAGGCCTGCGCCGCCCCGATCTTTCCACCGGCGACGGCATCTACAAATCCACTGACGCCGGAAAAACCTGGCAACACCTGGGCCTGCGCGACGGCCAACAAATCACTAACATCATCGTTGACCCGCAAGATCCCAATCGAGTCTTCGTCGCTGTTCTCGGCCATCCGTACGGCCCCAACTCCGAGCGCGGCGTCTTCCGTTCCACCGACGGCGGCGAAAACTGGCAGAAAATTCTCTACAAAGATGATGACACCGGCGCCACAGACCTCGCCTTCGATCCCAAAAATCCGCAAGTTCTCTACACGGACTTGTGGTCTTCGCGCCGCCCGCCCTGGACCACCGGTAACCCGCTCGAAGGCCACACCGGCGGCCTGTTCAAATCCACAGACGGCGGCGAAACCTGGCACGAACTTACTAAAGGTCTCCCCACAAACGCGCAAGGCCTGGGCCGCATCGGGTTCGGAATTTCACCCAGCAATCCGAATCGCATCTACACGCTCGTGGACGCCGCGCCCGAAGTCGGCGGTCTCTATCGCTCTGATGACGCCGGAGAAAGTTGGCAGCGCGTCAATCACGAGGAACGCATATGGGGACGCGGCTCCGATTTTGCCTGGGTGCGCGTCTCGCCAGAAAATCCGGACATAATTTATATTTGCAATACTTCCACGTATCGCTCCACTGATGCCGGCGCGAATTTCACTGCCATCAAAGGCGCTCCCGGCGGCGACGATTATCACACCGTCTGGATCAATCCCGAAAATCCCAAAATTATTCTGCTCGCCGCGGATCAAGGTGCCACCGTCACCGTCAACGGCGGCGAAACCTGGAGTTCCTGGTACAACCAACCGACCGCGCAGTTCTATCACGTCATCACCGACAATCAATTTCCCTACTGGGTTTACGGCGGACAGCAGGAAAGCGGCTCGGCCGGAATCGCCAGCCGCAGCGACTGGGGCGAAATCACTTTTCGCGATTGGCATCCGGTGGGCACCGAAGAATATGGATACGTAGCGCCCGATCCGCTGCATCCCAATCTGATCTACGGTGGCAAGGCCACGCGCTTCGACTTGATTACCGGGCAAACACAGGACGTCTCGCCCGTGATCTTGCGCACCGGAAAATATCGCTTCAACCGCACGGCGCCGCTGATCTTTTCGCCCGCCGCCCCGCACACGCTCTACCTTGGCTCGAACGTCCTCTTCAAAACGACCGACGCCGGCCACAGCTGGCAAATCATCAGCCCTGATTTGACGCGCGAAGATCCTGGCGTGCCGCCGAATATCGGCGACATGATCGCGAGCGATCCCGCCCAAGGCAAACATCGCGGCGTGATTTATTCGCTCGCGCCCTCGCCGCTCGACGCAAATCTAATCTGGGCTGGCACCGACGACGGCCTCCTCTGGCTCACGCGCGACGGCGGCCAAAATTGGCGCGAAGTTTCGCCGCCCGGCCTCACCGCCTGGAGCAAAATCGCGCAACTCGACGCTTCGCACTTCGATCCGAACAGCGTGTACGCCGCAGTGAATCGTTTCCGCCTCGATGATCTGCATCCATACATCTATCGCACCCACGATGGCGGCCAAACCTGGGAAAGGATCACGAACGGCCTACCCGACGACGCGTCCGTGAACGTCGTCCGCGAAGATCCCGTCCGCCAAGGTCTGCTTTTCGCCGGAACCGAACACGCCATCTATGTTTCATTCAACGACGGCGACTCTTGGCAGTCGCTGCAACTAAATCTTCCCGCCACTTCCATGCGTGATCTCGTCATCCACGGTGACGACATCGTAGTCGGCACTCACGGCCGCTCTTTCTGGATCCTCGACGACATCACTCCCCTTCGCGAGGTCACCGAGCAAACAGCCGCCGCCACCGCCTTCCTCTTCAGACCCGGCGTCGCCTTCCGCGTCCGCCGCAACGTCAATACCGATACACCGCTACCTCCGGAAGAACCCGCGGGGAAAAATCCGCCCGACGGCGCCATCATTGATTACAACTTGCAATCCGCGGCCTCCGCCCCGGTGAAGTTGCAAATCCTCGACGCCAATGGAAAAATCCTGCGCAGCTTCTCCAGCACGGATAAACCGGAAGCAACGATGGATCAACTCGGAAAAGAACTAAACGTCCCGCTCTATTGGATTCGTCCGCCCCAAATTCTCTCCGATGCCGCGGGCGCACACCGCTTCGTGTGGGATTTGCGCACTCCTCCGCCCGCGTCGCTCCGCCACGAATATCCCATCTCTGCAATCGTGCACGATACGCCGCGTCTTCCCGTCGGACCGGCCGTCATGCCTGGGATGTACACCGTAAAACTCGACGTCGCCGGACAAACCTACTCGCAGCCGCTAGAAATAAAAATGGATCCGCGCATCACCGCGCCCCTGGACCAGCTCGACCAGCAATTCCGCCTCGCCTCACGCATCTGCGACGCGATGAACGCAAGCTTCGCATCGCTAGCCCAGGTTCGCGCCGTGCGCGCGCAATTGCGTGACCTCGCGCAGCAGGCGCCGAAAGGGGAAGTCGCCGATGCCATCCGCGCGCTCGAACAAAAAATCGCGCCATTGGAAGGAACAGCACCAGGATTCGGCCAAGCCGCTCATCAGGACAGCTTCGCCCAATTGAACGGTCAATTCGGCCAAATGTTAGGCGTAGTGGATGGGGCCGACGCCGCCCCCACGCAAACCGCGCAGGACACAACCGGAGATTTGCAACGAGCGTTTGCCACGCTGCAAAATCAGTGGGACGGCATAAAAGCTCGCGACATCAGCGCGCTCGACGACCAACTCCGCCGCGCCAATCTCCCCCTGATTAATCTCGCCGCAACCCTGGAACCCGAACAAGAAACCGCCGGCGACGACGAACCCTAAATCCCGTCTATCTTCGCCGCCAAAATAAAATCGCTCTCCGTCAATCCGTTAATCTTGTGGGTCCACGTCGTAACCTCCGCCTTTCCCCACCCCAACAAAATATCCGGATGATGCCCCTGATCCTCCGCGATCGTGCCAACCTTATTCACGAACGCGAGCGCCTGCTTGAAATCCGGAAACGTAAACGTCCGTACAATATGATGCCCATCCACCACTTTCCACTGCGGCACCTCTTTCGCAAGAGCCTCAAGTTCTTTCCCAGCCAGCGGCGGCACTCCACCACGGCACGGCACACAACTCTTCTTCGCAAGCTCGCTCATAATCAGCACCCTCCTGAATTCACGCTCGCCCCCGATTCTACAAGAACTGCGCTCCCGCAGGTTACCTCGCGCAAACCCCGCCACAGAAATCCCGCGATGGCATCGCCCCAACCCATTCTGCTATTCTCTTGCGCACGGCAATTCCCCAACTGCCGCTGACGCGACCCGTCGCAAATCTCGTTCCCGTGAGGACCACACATGCCCGATGAAATCGGCGAACTAAAAGAACACGCGGAAGAAGGCGCGCACGATTCCAGCCTCGCTCCCGTCACGCTGACCATGGCCATTCTCGCCGTGGTCATCGCCACCGTCACATTGCTCGGTCACCGCGCCCACACCGAGGAAGTCCTCCTGCAAACGCGCGCCGCCGATCAATGGGCCTACTACCAGGGCAAGGAAATTCGCCGCCGCAGTTACGAGCTGTTTCTCGACGAGCTTTCCGTTTTCTCTCTGCAGGACGCCAAGCAGGTGGAAGCCGTCAGGGAAAAGTACAAGAAGGAAGTGGAGCGCTACTCCGAAGAGCTGAAAGAAATTGAAGCCGAAGCCCGCGGCAAGGAAGCCGAAGTAAAAGTCGAAGAAGCCCGCGCTGATCGATACGATCTCGCCGAGGTTCTGCTCGAAGCCGCGCTGGTGATCTCCTCCATCACCTTGCTGACGCGAAAAAAAATCTTCTGGCTCTTCGGCATCGTTCTGGCCGTAGCCGGCCTAGTCCTAGGCGTCACCGGGCTGATGATCCACTAAATCGCCGCGTCGCGAGCAACGCACAATCCGCCTCAGCGCAACCGAGAAGCCGCCGACCGCGCCTCCAGGTACTGCCGCACATACTCCCCAAACGCCTTCTCCAATTTCAACGTCACCGCCCCCGGAGCCGCAGCGATCTTCCGCCCGTTCACCTCGCTCACTCCCAACATGCTCCGGTTCGTCGAAGAAATAAAAACCTCATCCGCCGCATACAAATCCTCCGGCCGCAAGACTTGCTCCTCCACCGGAGCCCCCACGCCAGCCCCAATCTCGAGCAACACGCTGCGCGTAATTCCCTGCAAACATCCCGCCGACGCAGGAGGCGTCGCAACTCGCCCGCCTTTAACGCAAAAAATATTCGCCGCCGTACATTCGGCCACTTCGCCGCGCTCGTTCAGCAGCACCACCTCGTCGAGTCCCGCCTGCTGCGCCTCGTAATAATTCCAGACGTTGTCCAGCCAAGAAATCACTTTCACTCCGGCCAAAGGAGAAGCCGCATTCCGTCCGTGCTCGCGCAATCCCAGCCGCGCCGGCTCGCGATACGAAGGCAAATCCGCCGAGCATACCAGCAAATCCACGCGCGGAAAATCCTCGTCGCTGCGCCAGAATCCCACCTGGTTGTAAACCATATAAATCCGCGCCGCGCCTTCCCTTACCTGATTCGCGCGCAGCACCTCGCCCAGCTTCCCGCGCACCACATTTTCCTCAAATGGAAACGGGCAATGCGTCCGCTCCGCGTCGCGCTGCAATCGCTTCCAATGCCTCTCGAACGCAAACGGAATCCCCTCGTAAATCCGCACCGTGGTGAAGAGTCCCCAGCCATTCAATAGCCCCGCCTGCCCGGGCGAAAGCCGCACTTCCGCCACCGGCAGCACCCGGTCATTATGAAATACAAAACGATGAATCATGCGGCCTCCAAAGCGCTCTATATTCTAGCGCAGAACTCTTCTGCCATATCTAGCTTCGGCAAAGACCCGGCGAATCTGATTCACGCGCCTTCGTTTTCAGCCGATGAAGAGGTGTTCAAGTCTATTGACACCGACCGCGTCTGCGCCTAGATTGTTGTTGTGTTCATAGGAGGTTGCCGTGCGATGCGTTCTTAAATCTTTCTTAGTCGCCATCCTGTCCGTGGGCCTGATCGGTGTTCCCAGCTTCGCCGCCAATGAAAAACCGCTTGGCCTGGTCACTCAGGCCACTGAGGCCCATTTGGGTTCTGCCACGGTCGCAATCGGGACCACGGTGTACCCCGGCGATACACTCGCCACGGACGAAGGCGGCACCGTTCGCCTCAAAGTCGGCGGCAGCCAGTTCTATTTGCTCTCTTCCAGCAGCGCCACACTTTCCGCAAGCCCCGCTGTCGTGAACGCCTCTGTCGCGCGCGGCACTGTCGGTTTTTCTTCTAACGGCACGGACCAGCTCTCGCTGGAAATTCCAGAAGGGATTGTGCGCGCTGCAAACGGCCAGCCTGGTTACGGCCAGGTCACCGTTATCGGTCCGCGCGAAGTGATCGTTTCCGCGTATCGCGGCGCGCTGGTTCTGGACAACGACGGCGACCTCCACGAAATTCCCGCCGGAAAATCCTATCGCGTCACCATGGACCTCGAGCCTGCGTCGGAACCCCAGGGTCCCGCAGGCGCAGGCGGCAACAACAAAGTCGTAGCTCCTCGCCATCGCCACTTGGTCTTCGACCTAATTGTTCTGGGAGCAGTCGGCGCCGCCAGCTACGCGCTCTGGTATCACCTGAGCGAAAGCCCCTCCAACCCATAATAGTCCTGCACATCAGGAATGCATCACGCCTGTCGTGGTGTGCCAATCCGTTGCGGCACTAGAGTTTGCTGAAAAGTTTAAGTGCGAAGAGGGTTCGACTTTGTAGCGCTCGTCCCGTAATGCGGGACGGGCGTATTTGATGTCGCTTTTGAATTTGTAGCGGCGTACGTCAGTAACGACCTAACGCGGACTGCAATCACCGCGAGCAAGTGCCCCACCGATCAACACTCCCGCAGCACGATATTACCCTCCGATTCTTCTCCGCGCCTCTGTGCCGCTGTGCCGTTGTGGCAAACCATCGAAGCCCGCCAAACGCGCCCTACGTATGGCAAGCCCGATTCCCCGTCTTCTCAAAATATTGCTGGTGATATTCCTCCGCGCGATGAAACTCGCCTGCCGGCACAATCTCCGTCACGATCGGCTTCTTGAAAACGTGGTCCTTCTCCAGCACCGCTTTCGACGCGCGCGCCTCTTCCTCCTGCTCCGCATCATGATAAAAAATCGCCGAGCGGTACTGCGTCCCCACGTCCGGCCCCTGCCGGTTCATCGTCGTCGGATCATGACTCTTCCAGAACACCGCCAGCAGCTCCAGATAAGAAACCTGCGAAGGATCAAACTCCACCTCCACCGCCTCCGCATGCCCAGTCCGGCCCGTGCACACCTCTTTGTAGTTCGGACTCGTCGCGGTCCCGCCAGTGTAACCAACGGTCGTCGACGTCACCCCCGGCACCTGCCGAAACGCATCCTCCACTCCCCAAAAGCATCCCGCCGCAAAAGTTGCCTTAGCCATATTTAGAAAACTCCTTCGATATTTATCTACGAATCCTTACCGTGAATCTCCATGTTGCCACATCGCACCGAATCGGTCGAGCCGCGCCGATCACTGCTTCGCCGCGCGCGTTCGCTGATTCTGTCCCGCAGGTTCCGACGAAAACAACACGCCAATCCCTTCCGCCAGAGTCGGGTGCGTCAGCACTGCATCGCGCAGCGCCGTATAAGGCAGCCCCGCAATCATCGCAATCTGCACGACGGCCATCGTCTCCCCCGCGCCCACCCCGATCGCCGTAAAGCCAAGAATGCGCTCGCCGTCGCTTTCCACCAACGCCTTCATAAATCCGCGCGTCTCGCCAAGTGACCGCGCGCGCAGCACCGCCTGCATCGGGATTTTGAACAAACGATAAGCAACCCCCTGCGCCTTGGCTTCTTTCTCGCTCAGCCCGATCCGCGCGAACTCCGGGTCCGTGAACAGGCAGAACGGCACCTGCCTCCCAGTCGTCACGCGGTTACCACCGTTCACGTTGGCATGCACCACGCGGAAATCGTCCACGCTGATGTGCGTAAACTGAGGGCTCCCCGCCACCTCGCCGACCGCCCAAACGCCCGGCGCGGTCGTCTGCAGCCGCTCGTTCACCTTGATGTATCCGCGCTCGGTCACTTCCACGCCGGCCGACTCCAGCCCGATTCCCTCGGTGTTCGGCCTCCGCCCGGTAGCTACCAACAAATGACTTCCCTGCAGCGTTTTTTCCGCGCCATTTTGCTCGATAACCACCTGCACAACGTCGCCTGATTCGCCCGATACCCGCTTCGGCCTCGCATTTAAAATAATTTCCACGCTTTCATCCCGGAACACCCCGCCAAGCGCTTCCGAAACATCGTCGTCCTCTCGAGACACCAGCTGTTCGCTCCGTTCGATCAACGTCACCTTGCTCCCGAAGCGGCGCATCGCTTGTGACAGTTCTAATCCGATGTAGCCCCCGCCGAGCACCAGCAAATGCTCAGGAACCTCGCCAAGTTCCAGCGTCTCGATATGCGTGAGCGGTTTCGCCTCGGCCAGACCAGGAATCGGATCGATCGCCGCGCGCGTCCCCGTGCTGACGATCACATTGGTCCCGCGCAGTTGGCGCACTGATCCATCTTGGAGCGTAGCCTCCACGGTCTTAGGCGCTATAAATCGTCCCGTCGCAAAAATAAATTCCGCCCCGGTCTTTCTGTAATTCTCAAGGTACATCTCGTTCAATCCCGCCACCATCCGGCGCTTGCGCGCGCGCACCGCGGACATATCAATGCTGAAATCGTCCACGCTGATTCCGAAATCTTCACTCGTGCGAACGTACTCCGCCACCTTCGCGCTGTGAATGATGTTCTTGCTCGGCATACACGCAATGTTTGGACACGACCCGCCGATATATTTCCGTTCAACCACCGCCACGCGCTTTCCTTCACTGGCGAACGTCCACGCCGCAATTGTTGACCCTGTCCCGTCACCCAGAATCACCAGATCGTACTCTTCCGGTTCCACATCCTTAACCAACTCAGCTGAAGCTACACCTTCTTGGGTTTTCATAAATGGCTTCTCCTTCTCTGAGGTCTAAATATGAAGTGAGGATCAGTCGGCGTGACGATCGAGAGGTCCCAAAGCCTCACCAACTGCAAGCCCGGCAGCGTCGTACCAAGCCACATAAATAATATAACAATCCTGCAAAACCGACCGGAACGAGTTGTTTAGGGCGCGACCAGAGCTAGTGCAGGCGTTCCACCGACTTTCAGGACGCCTGTCTGGCGCATCTTCGAAGCGTCAATTACCAAAATGCTGTGCTCACGCGGAACCATCGCATAGAGCACCTTCCCGTCGTTCCCGGCCACGGCGCTCCAAAAGGGCTTTCCGGTCTTGATGGTCGCGATTTTCCGCCAATTGTGGGCATCGAGAACGCGAAATTCGTTCGCCATCACATTATCTGGCCGGATATTTGGCGGCCGGCCATACTCCAGATAAAAGCGATTGTCGTAAGGGCGGTCGTAATGCTTGTTGTAACCCAGATAGATTCTGCTGCCATCGGGCGAACTCGGCCACGCGGCAGGGGGAACGCGGTCAGGCAAATCAGGATGTGCCAAGGTCTCGACAAATTCCTGCGTCGTCGTATTCATCTTAATAACGGCGCCGTCTCCACGAACGATCGCTATTTCTTGAGCGTCAGTATCTTCTATAGCCTCTGCGGCGCCCACTCGCCTTTCCCACGGAAGTCTGATGGCCAAATTTTGCAGTTCGTGGGAGTTGGCGTCCACACGAATCAGCCTCACCCTATTCGTCCTCGGACAGAAAAAATCGAACTGCTCCGCGCTTCGGTAGGTGATGAAACGGCCCGGGCCGCAGTTCCACAAGCGCACGCTCTCTGGCAGAAAATTGCCACTCCGCGTGTCGAACCCGGCCAGTAGAAACGAATCCTTATCTTGCGACTCAGGCGCGTCTATCAAAATTCGCAGCGTCAACCCATCGCCGGAAACCGCCATCGTCGAAAATGGCGGCAGGGAGTCCGTCACTGCGCGGCCTTCAATGGTGGCTCGCTCCAGGACGACACCTTCGGCCGTAGCGATCACCGCGAGTTCGCTGGAATCGCCGTCCGTCAACGACGCAACATAGAGCGTGTTTCCATCCGGAGAGAGCGCAAAATCCGCGTTGTTGCCCGTTCGAATGCTGCCCATTACTTGCGCAGTCTCAGGATTCACCAGCCAAACGCGCCCGCCCGCTTCGCCCGCACCCGGTTTCGGATCGAGCACATACAGCCAACCGGGTTCGGGCTTGGCCCAATTTTCGACTGTTATGTTCGAGCCTCTGGACGCATCGGTCTGCGTTGGTGGGTTGTGTTGGCCGCTTTGCGCGCGCGCGACACGAGCCGCAAAACCCAGCGAAAAAGACACTGCAAGGAGAGAAGACAAGGTCAAAAGAAGACTAGCTTTCATACATCGCCCCCGGAACTCCCGATTGAGCCGGAATTTCCGATTCAGGCTTCTGGCCTGCGGATGGTACCTCTCTCCCGCCTGGGATTCAACATTCCCCCCACCTCTTCACGCCGCAGCGAAATCTGCGAAGTTCCCGCCGCCGGCAAAGCTAGAAGATTGCTCCGGCTACCAGGAAAACAAGGCCCCCAATGCCTGCAACTACCCGGATGATATGAAACGTTACCCAGCGATCGCGCAGCTGCTGCCAATCACCCGGAAGCGTTTCTACCGTCCACATCACGATTGGTTTGACGATAGGAACCTCTATCAGCATCGTTACAACCAGGGCAACGACGAACAACGCGAATCCAGTCAAGGTCAGATAAAGCGTCCTTGGTTGCTCCTGGTAGGAGAAGAAAAGCACCGGAGCTATTACCATCAGGGCGACCGGCGTCAAGACGGTCATGACGGATTCCATGTTCCGATTCATACGATCTACGATATCTAGAAAGACCTCCGGCTTGAACGTGCGCATGGATCTGCTCAAAGCCAGCCATGGCCCCCAGTACATTCCACCCACCAAAGCCGAGAGAACGATGCTGATGAGTTCACCTATCTTCAAATTCATGGGCACCCCACTCAATACTTTCTCTTCCCTGTAGCGCAAGCTTGGCGGTTGGATCGATCACGCCGCCAGCCACGGGGAAGCCGCTGCCGCTTCATTCGCGTGGGTTCGGATCCTGACGCCGTATCGACGCTCCATCCTCGCGCCAAACCCAATGGTGTATACTCCGCCACGCGAAAAAACAAACCATGAATACTCCCAACGGATTCCGCGCGCTATTGTTGGTTGCATTAGCTTCAGTCGCGGCGATTTTCTGCCCGCAACAGGCATTCTCGCAGCAGCAAGACTCGCAATCTCTGTTCCCCGAAATGCAGTGGCGCCTGATCGGCCCATTCCGCGGCGGCCGTGTGCTCCCCGCGCTCGGCGTCCCCGGCAAGCCCAACGAATATCTTTTCGGCGCGGTGGACGGCGGCGTCTGGAAAACAGAAAACGCCGGCCGCACTTGGCGCCCCGTTTTCGACGCCGAACCGACCGCCTCCATCGGCGCCATTGCCATCGCTCCCTCCGACCCGCAAACCATTTATGTCGGCACCGGCGAAGCAGACATGCGCTCCGACATTTCCGTCGGCGATGGTATGTACAAATCCACCGACGGCGGCGCTACCTGGCGCAACATCGGCCTCCGTGATTCGCGGCAGATCGGCAGCATCCTCGTGGATTCGCGTGACGCCAACATCGTTCTGGTCGCCGCGCTAGGCCACGCCTTCGGCCCCAATCCAGAACGCGGCGTCTATCGCTCCACCGATGGCGGCGCCACCTGGGCAAAAGTTCTGGGCAAAGCTGACGACACCGGTGCGATCGATCTCTGCTCCGATCCCGCCAATCCCCAAGTCATGTACGCCTCGCTGTGGCAAGCACGCCGTCCGCCCTGGAATGTTTACGCGCCCACCAGCGGCCCCGGCAGCGGCCTGTATAAATCCACGGACGGCGGCGTCACGTGGAATCAAATCACCGGCAACGGATTCCCCAGCGAAGCTCTGGGCCGCATCGGAATCGCCATCGCCCCCGGCAACAATGGCAACCGCGTCTACGCCGTAGTCGACGCGCACGATGGCGGCATCTATCGCTCAGACGATGCCGGCCAAAATTGGCGCCGCGTTTCTTCCGACGCGCGCGTCTGGCAACGCGGCTGGTATTTCGGCGGCATCACCACGGATCCGCGCGACCCAGACGTCGTTTACGTCGCCGACACCGCGCTCTATCGCTCCACTGACGGCGGAGAAAATTTCGAATCGTTCAAAGGCGCTCCCGGCGGCGATGATTACCACACCCTTTGGATCGCTCCCGATGATCCCACCCGCATGATTCTCGGCAGCGATCAAGGCGCAGCCATCAGCCTTGATCGCGGCGCCACCTGGACCTCCTGGTTCAATCAGCCCACGGCGCAGTTCTATCACGTCGTCACCGACAAGGGTTTCCCGTATCGCGTTTACGGCGCGCAACAAGACAGCGGTACCGCCTCTGTCGCCAGCCGCAGCGACTACGGCCAAATCACTTTTCGCGATTGGTCTCCCATAGGGGGAGAAGAGAGCGGCTACATTGTCGTCGACCGCACGAATCCAGATATTATCTATGGCGGTGGCCCCTTCGGAGTCCTGCGCCGCTTCAATTGGACAACCGGGCAAAGTTTCGATGTTTCTCCTGCCTCGATTCCGTTTGACGGCAGCAAGCTGCGCTTCACGTGGACGTCGCCGGTCGTGGACTCCCCGCAAAATCCACGCGTCCTCTATTTCGGCGCGCAATTCGTGCTGCGCTCCGAGGACGCAGGGCAAAGCTGGCAAGCGATCAGTCCCGACCTCACGCTAAGAATCCCGGCACCCGAGAACCCCGCGCCGAAACCAGGCGAGGTCGGTGGCGTGGTCTACACAATCGCCCCATCTCCCGCGCGCGCCGATGAAATTTGGGCCGGCACAGATAACGGCCTCATCCAACTGACGCTCGACAAGGGCGCCCACTGGTCAAACGTCACTCCGCCCGGCGTAGAGGACTGGAGCCAGATCAGCCTCATTGAAGCTTCACGCTACAACGCGGCCACTGCCTACGCCGCAGTTGACCGCCATCAGGTGGACGACCTTCATCCTTATATCTACCGCACGCACAATTCCGGCAAGACCTGGGAAATAATCGTCGCGGGCCTGCCAGATAACGCTTACGTGCACGCAGTCCGCGAAGATCCCGTGCGCAAAGGCCTGCTCTTTGCCGGCACCGAAATCGGCGTCTTCATTTCCTTCGACGACGGCTCTTCCTGGCGCCCGCTGCAAAACAATTTGCCCGTCAGCTCCGTTCGCGATCTGGTAATTCACGGCGACGATCTCGTCATCGCCACTCACGGCCGCTCGTTCTGGATCCTCGACGACATCGCGCCCCTGCGCGCGTGGAACGAAGATGCCATGCGCCAAAACGTGCATTTCTTTCCACCGGCGCACGCTATCCGTGTCCGCCGCAGCGAAAATCACGATTCGCCGTTGCCGCCGGAAACTCCAGTAGGCACAAATCCGCCAGCGGGCGCTATTTTCGACTACTTCCTGAAATCGCCTGCCGCCGGCGCGGAAGTCACGCTCGAAATTCACGATCAGCAAGGCAATGTCGTCCGCAAATATTCCAGCTCAGATAAAGAACAGCCAGCCGCCGAGCCGCCGGAATTCCCCAAATTCTGGCTGCCAAAATTCGTCGCGCTCTCCAGTGCTCCCGGAATGCACCGCTTCGTATGGGATCTGCGTTACGCCCCGCCCGCCGCGCTGCACAAGGAATATTCCATGACGGCAATCATCGGCAGCGGCACCGTCACCGAGCCGCAAGGCCCCCTCGCGCTCCCAGGCGAATATGAAGTCGTGCTCACCAGCGGCGGCCAAACCTACAAAGCCGCGCTAACAATAGACATGGACCCGCGCGTAAGAATCCCGCGCGAAGAATTAGTCAGTCAACTAGAGCTGGAACAGAAAATAGATAACGCGCTAACTAAAGCCACCGACGCCGCGAAGTCCATCGCCACTCTGCGCGAGCAGCTCAAAGCGCTCCACACCAGCCTAAGCGAAAAGCCAGATGCAAAACCCATCCTCGATGAAGTGGACAATCTCGACAAACGCGCCCAATCCATCCAGGGCAACCCCGAAGCTCCATATCCCGCTGCTCCCGGCGGCCTGACCGGCGAAGACGCCACCCTAGCCGCGCTAGCGATAGCAGTCGGCAGCGCCGACAGCGCCCCCACAGCCACCAGCTCCGCCGCCTTCGCAGAATCCACAAAGCACCTCAACGATCTGCAAGCGCAATGGGAGCAACTCCAAAAGGATTTCGCAGCGCTAAACGCGAAACTAAGCCAATAGCAGCCATCTTCACAAATCGTTGCGCATCGTGCGATCAGCGCCGTAGGTACGACGCTATCGCACCTTTCGCAGTATGCGGCTTTTGAATTCCTCAAAGACCACACGCCTCTTCCCATCCCCCACCCGAACGCATAATATGCACCTAAGTTTTTCGCACAACAAAATCTGAGGTGCGCCGTGTACGCGCCGAGCATCGCAAAAGAATCGAACCCAGCTCATCACCCCCGCGCCGCGCGCCTAGTCTTAATCGTCCTCACTCTCTGGGCCCTCGCCATGATTGCACCCGGCCTGCAACGCGTCTTCGATTCCCTCGATTCCTTCGGCCTCTCCGTGGACAACGACGGCATCGTCACCGACGTCGTCGCCCCATTCCAATCGCCAACCGATTCCCCCGCCGCCGCTGCCGGAATCGTCCCCGGTGAGCGCATTGCCCTGAAGACGATGCGCTGCATTCCGCCCGACACGCCGCAATGCGCAAGCCTCATCGCCATCCTCGGCGGCTTGGGCGGAATGCACGCCACGTTGCAGCATAGCCAGATCAACCTCAGCATCCTCCCGCAGTCCGGCGGCGCATTCAAAATCGTGAGCCTCCACTCGGTCCCAGCCCCGCTGAACTTAGCGCAACGCCTCGTGCTCTTCGCCGACACCATCGTCGGCATCATCGTCATCATCATCGCCTTCTGGCTGGTCTGGACGCGCCCCAGCTGGATGACCTGGGGCCTATTCCTTTACGTGATCTGGTTCAATCCCGGCCAGTCCTACACGTATTACGCGCTTCTACAGCGCGAGCCCGTCGCGATACTCGCGCAGGAAATTGCCGAATCTCTCGCGCAAGGCGCCGCCTTCGCCGGCCTGCTGCTTTTCGCTCTGCGCTTCCCCGAAGACCGCACCGAACCGCGCTGGCAAAAAATCCAATGGGCCGTGCCGCTGCTAGCCGCGGCGATGGCCGCGCTCACGCTGCTGAGTTTCGCGAGCATCTTCGGATTCCCCAGCGAAAAAATTACCGAGATCACTTTTCTCGCAGGCTACGCAATAGACGCCGCCGTTCTCTTCATTCTTCTCGCGCGCCGCCACACTCTTCCTCCGCAGGAAAAGCAGCGCATGAACTGGGTCCTCTGGGGCTGCGCGATCGGGCTTCCCGCTTACATCCTCGCCGAGCTCTGCCAATCCTCGGACCTGATCACCCATCTCTGGGGCGCGGCTCCCTCGCTCGCTTTCATCGGCCTGTTGTATCTCCCGAACGGGCTCCTCGCCTATTTTGCGTCGCAAGCCGTCTGGCAGCGCCGCGTCGTCAGCGTTTCCATTCCCCTACGCCACGGCACAATATTGGTCGCGCTAAGCCTCGCTCTCGGCATTCCCATCATCCAGCTCCATGAAAAGCTGGCGCACATGGAGGAAGACGTTCGCTTGCCGTCATGGATCTGGCCGCTGGTCGTCGCACCCATCGTCCTGCTCGTGATGCAGCGCCTCCACGAATTCGCCGTCGAGTTCGCGGACCGCGTCTTCAATCGCCAATTCCACTCGGCGCATAAACAGTTGAAAGCCGCGCACGAAGCGTTCGCGCGCGCCGAGACGCTGCCCGAGATTGATTGCCTGCTGGTGGAAAGCGCGGTCCGCGCGCTCGATCTCTCTTCCGGCGCGGTATTTCGCAGCGATGGCAAGGTGTTCCGCCGAACGCAGGACACCAGAGGCTGGACTGTCTCCATGAAGAAAGAATTGCTCCCCGAACAAGACGCCACCGCCGTGCGCAGCCTGAAAGATGCCGAACCTGCCCGATTAGCCCAGGATGCTTCGAACGCGTCCGACCTGCCGTCCGGTCTCGCCGCTCCCTGCCTAGCCGTCCCCGTACGCAGCGGCGTTCCCGAAGCCACCGCCGTAGCCCTCTTCGGCCCGCACCAATCCGGAAACGACATTACCCCCGACGAATCCGAAATGCTAGAACGCCTGACAGCCCGCGCCGCCATCGCCTACGAACGAGTGGTAACCACGATGCTCCGCCAAGAAGTCGCGAATCTGAAACACCAACTAGCCGCGCAGCAACCGTCCGCCCCAGCGAACCTCGCAGAACCGCAACCGCGCACCAAGTAAGAAACCCCGCGCACAAGATCGTCGCTCAGATGGTTGGCCAAGACTTCTAGTGGAATGAAAAGTTCAGGATTTCACAGCGGCGTACGGCTCAACGACGTTCGCAGTTTTCTCCAAGATCTGCTCCAGCATCGCTGGAATCTCAAACACCGCCTGGTTCTTCAATCCGCCCGCATTCGCCCTGAACCGCGCCAAATTCGCCGGCTCGATCATTGTTCCCACCGCCGGCACAATCTTACTAAAACTCCGCAGCACCACTCCCACTTCCTTCTCGAGCACCCACGTGGCGTTATATCGCTCCTGCGGCAAAGTCCAAGCATTGCACGCCACGATCACCGGCAAACGCGTCGCCAACGCCTCGTTCACGCTTCCCGGCCCCGGCTTGCCAATAAAAAAATCCGCCAGGTGCATGTACCGGTTCACGTCCTTCGTAAATCCTTCCACGAATCGAGGCAGCCGCGGCTTCCCTGCCCGCAACGCGCTAGCCAATTTCTCATTCCGCCCGCAAATAAAAATCAATTGCAGCTCCAGCTTCGATTCATCCAGCCGCTCCGCAATCTCCAACATCGCCTGCGATCCATATCCCCCAAAAAGCACGACAGCCGTCGGCAAATCCTCGCGCAATCCCAAACGCAATCGCCCCGCCACACGCTCTTCCACTGGCGCCTCATAAAATCGCGGATGCAAAATCATCCCCGAAGCGCGAAAAATCCGGTTGTCCATGTGGCCGTGTTCCCGCGCCTGCTCCATCGCGCGTTCCGAACCACACACCAGATACTGCCGCTGCCGCTCGATCCAGAAATGCGGCGGAAAATCGGCGATATCCGTAAGTACCGTGACGAATGGGCGTCCTGGCCACGCATTCGCGAAACTTTCATATATCGCCCGGTTGAAGTGCGGAATGAATGACACAACCATGTCCGGCGCAGTTTCCCGCCAATGCCGCTCCAGCACGCGCACCATAGCGGCATGCCGCGACCAAATCACAAATTGCAACACTTTCATCAGATAAACGCTACCCAGAGTCCATCCGCTGCGCAGCATCCAGTTGTAGTAGTCCTCGATGCGTATCCCCGCGTATCTCTTGAGGATATCCAGTTCCTCCAGCAACTCTTGAATGTTGAGGAGGCGAACATCCCACGAACGCTGTTGCGCCTCGATGGACATCTGGAGCGCTGTGGCTGCCGCGCGGTGCCCGCCGCCCGCGTCGAAAAAGCAAAGCTCGATTCGTTGCATGCGGGCGGAGTCTCGCATCCGCAATGCCGAGATCTGCTACGGAATGGTTAAAAGACTGTGACTGTGTCGAAAGAGTTAAATATCTGTATTTTCAGAACTTTAGCACGCATGTCATCTGCAGGTAACACGACTCCGCTATTTTCATTCACGTGAGATGCGACCTGCATGTTCACTCGTACTTCTCCGGTGCCTGTACGACCCCCTTTGTCCGAAAGTTTTGCCGTGAAAGTTATAGCGATCCCCACGCCGTTTATTCCCTGCTGCAGCGCCGCGGCATGAACCTCTTCACGCTCACCGACCACGATTCCATCGAAGGCGCCGAACAATTGCGCCAGCATCCCGATTTTTTTGTCAGCGAAGAACTAACCTGCAAGATGCCCAGCGGCACCGAAGTCCACATCGGCGTGTACGACATCACCGACCGCCAGCATCAACAATTGCAACAGCGCCGCAACGATCTCGTCGCGCTCCTCATGTATCTCACCGAGCGCCGCCTCTTCTTCAGCGTCAATCACGTTTTCTCCGCCGTCACCGGCCGCCGCGAGCGCGAAGACTTCGCCTGGTTCCAGGAATATTTTCCCGCCGTCGAAACGCGCAACAGCCATATGCTCGAAAGCGCCAATCAGCGCGCTGCGCAACTCGCCACACAATGGGACAAAATCGCCATCGGCGGCAGCGACGCGCACGCACTGCCTTCCGCCGGCTCCGCTTACACCGAAGTTCCTGGCGCCCGCGACAAGGAAGAATTCTTCGCCGGCCTGCGCGCCGGCATGGGGCGCGTCGGCGGCGAATCCGGCAGCTTCAGCAAACTCACGCGCGACGTCTTCGTAATTGCTTATGAAATGATGCGCGAAAAATCCTGGACGGCCCTGCTCTCACCACTGGCCGTGCTGATTCCGGTGATCACTTATTGGAATTATCACGAAGAACGCGCTTTCGGCCGCCGTTGGGCCGCGGAAATTCTCGGCATGCCTGAAACCCGCAAACATCCCCGCTGGATATCGGTGCCGCAATCTGCGGCGGAGGAATGGGTATGACAGTCGGCAAAGCTGTCTGGAACCAGATTCAATCGAACGACCACCGCCTGATGCGCCGCGTGCACCGCTGGCGCGCGCCGCGCTGGTTTCGCATTCTGATGATTTTGATGACGCGGATGGGCGACGGCTGGCTCTGGTATTCCGTCGGCCTCATCCTGCTCGTCTACGGCGGCGAACACCGCTTCCTCGCGATAGGCGCAGCCGCTTCCGCCGCGTTGGCAGGAATTTTGCTTTTTCGCGCCCTGAAGAAAACCAGCAAACGCCAGCGCCCCTGCGAAATCGAGCCGCACTGCTGGTCCCTGATTCTTCCGCCCGACAAATATTCGTTCCCTTCGGGCCACACCATCACCGCTTTCGCCATCGCGCTCTCGCTTGGCCTTTTCTACCCGCAACTGCAAGGCGTCCTGCTGGCCGTCGCGCTATTAATCGCATCCTCCCGCATCATCCTCGGAATGCACTTCCTCAGCGACGTGCTGGCCGGTTCCGCCATCGGAATCCTGCTCGGCACCGTGAGCTTCCACATCTTCGCGGCCCTCTGAGCGCATGCGACACGAACGCTGGCGGCTCCCCGCCGCACGGCTCGCAAAATTCCGCGCATGGTTCGACGCAAAGCACTTTCAAACAAAGGGTCGTAGGGGTATGCGGGCTTTTGATTGTATCGCGGTCGCCGCGTCCCACTGCCCGGGACACAGCTGGCATCCTTATTTCAAAACGAGGCGCTCAACCATTCCCTGCTAGGGGGCTTCTTTCGGCGGCCAATTTTCCGTGCCGCCGCTCGCTTGTCACTAATCACTTCTTAACCCCTCCATCCCACGCACCATCACAATCACCGACCTCGCCGCAGCTTTCCGGTCCTTCGCAATCTCCTGATACTCCGGCGACTCCGCCCAATCTCGAAACGACGCCTCGTCCGGAAACGAAAGCACCACAATTCGATTTCCGTCCCAAGGTCCTTCGAACACGACCGGACTCGGATCCGCCGCCAGCAAACTCCCCTTATATTTCGTGAACACATCCATAAACCGCTCCACATACCGCCCGTACCGCGCCGGATCATGAATCCACAATTGCGCAATCGCGTAAACGCTCATCGCATCTCCTCGCAGCCCGGACCGCACGGCTCAGCAAAAAACTAATTTCCGCCGCACACTCCCGTCTTCACTCCCGAAGTCGCCACGCCGTACTGATTCCCACCCGCCACGCGCTTGCCTCCGCCCAACAGCACCACGCTATCCACCGGCGCCGGCCAATTCATCTCGTATAATCCGCGCGACGCATCCACCGCCCGCCACGTCCCGCGAAACGTCCCGCTCGTAAACGTTCCGTTCGAAGCAACGTCCACATTCCATCCGTTCGCCCAGTGCCAGGATCCCGCCAATCCCGCGCTTCCCGTCATACGCCCGCCAGAAATCGGATACCCGTACTGATTCCCTCCGCTCATCGTCCGCTGGTCCGGCGAAACCGTCAGCGTCTCAATCATCACCGGCCAGGTAAACGTGTAAGCCCGCCGCTGCGCGTCCACCAGCCGCCAGTGCCCCGTGAAAGGCCCCCCGCCAATCGTGCCGTCCGCGCGAAACACCACTGGCGAATTGTTGGACCACGTATAGCAGCCCACGATCGGATCCACATTCGCATTCGAGCCCGACGATCTCGGCGATGGCGTCATCTTCTTCGGAGCCGGCGCCACAGTTTTCCCTCCGCCAGCATTCGGATCGCTCGGTACATCTCCGCCGCCGGCAGGATTCGAAGCGTCAGGTACGTCCGGCGTACCTGTCGACCCACTCTCCGAGTTCCCCCCGTTGTGCATCAACGTCATTCCCATAACAACCGCCGCCAGCACCACTACCGCCGCGACGCCAATCCAAATCTTCTTCGCCGATAATCCGCCGCCACGCGTGCCAGCACCTGCGGACGTTATCGTAGTCGCGCCCGGCATCGGCGTTGTCTTCGCCGCTGCACCCCCCACAACCGCAGCCGACGACGCCGCCCCGCGCTGCCACATCACCGTCGCTTCCGATCCGCCGAACGCCGCGCCCGGCATCGGCTCGTCACCCTTCCTCGGAATTAGCTTGTGTACCGTCGCCGCCAGACTATCCAGATGGTGCTCCATCGGCGGCGTCATCGCATCCAGCCAATGGACCGACCCGATGAAATAATCTAGCGATTTCCCCGGCGCCACGTCCTCAATCCGGAACGGCAGAATCGCCACTCCGTTGCTCACCGCGCGTTCCACTTCCTTCGGAATATGCCCCGAAGCGTTCGCGCTCGAAGAAAACACCAGCACCATCACCTTCGCGCCGTGGATCGCATCAATAATCGCTTCGCCGTATGACGTCCCCGGCAGAATATCCCGTGGCGCGATCCAGCAGCGAATCCCCGCAGCCTCCAGCCGCGCGCACACCGCATCCGCCACAATTTTATCTTTTGACGCGTAGCTGACGAACACATCGAACGACACCAGAAGCGCCTCCATGCTCCGAACGGGTCAGCGTCCTATAACCTTCGACACCTGCCTAATTCGCATCAGAATCTTATCATTCACCCATCCAACCACATTTCCCAACTTGCGCCACTGGTCCGCGCATCGTACGCCGCTCGAGCCCCTGATACAACGAATTCGCCACGCGCCAGACAGTACGCGGCGGCACGCCATTTCCATTCCGCATTAACGCATTCAGTGGAATATAGCCGACACCTTTCAACCCTGAATCTCATCTATATATTCAGCATTTAGCACGATCGAGGTTTGCAATTTGATCTAGCGAAAACCCGGAGGTTTTCGCCCGGAGGTTTGCATATCATGCTCGGCAACTCACGCCTCGCCTGTTTTCTTCTCGTGACTCTCGTCAGCGTCTGCGCCGCTGCCGCTTCAGCCCAACAGCCCAGACCGCAAGCTCAGCCTGCCGGCGCGAAAATCTCTCTCGACGTCGTCGTCAGCCCGAAATCTGGCCCGTCCGTCGGCGATCTCCAGCAACAAGACTTCACCGTGCTGGACAACAATTCCCCGCAGGCCATTACTTCTTTCCAGGCCGTCACCGGCCGCCAGGCTCCCATCGAGGTCGTCCTGGCAATTGACGCGATCAATACCGATGCCCGCACCATTGGCTACGAACGCAACCAGATCGATAGGTTCCTCCACGCCGAAGGAGGTCGGCTCGCGTACCCCGTCGCTATTGTGGTCGCCACCGACACAGGCGTTCAGCTCGCTGAGAATTTCTCCAGCGATGGCAACGCCCTCAGCGCCGCCATGGATCGCGATCAGATCGGAATCCGCGACATCGGACGCTCCGCCGGTTTCTACGGCGCAGCCGAACGCTTGCAATATTCTCTCCAGGCGCTAAATCAAATTACAGCCAGCGAGGCTCCTCATCAGGGCCGTAAAATCCTGCTCTGGCTTTCTCCCGGTTGGCCTCTCCTTACTGGCCCCAATATCGAGCTCGACTCCAAGCAGCAAGACCAGATCTTCGGGCAAATTGTAAGTCTCTCCACACAACTCCGGCAGGCGCGTGTCACTCTCTACAACGTCAATCCCGTCGGCGCCGGCGAGTCTGTCTTTCGCGGCACATACTACGAAGAATTCCTGAAAGGTGTCAGCAAACCCAGCCAGGTCAATCTGGCCAATTTGGGACTACAGGTGCTCGCCATTCAGAGCGGCGGTCTCGCTCTCGAGTTCAATAACGATGTCGCCGCGATGCTGCAACAATGCGTCTCCGACAGCGCGCCCTACTACGAGATCTCCTTCGACGCGGCCGCGGCCGAGCGCCCCGATGAATATCACCACCTCGAAATCAGAATCGACAAGCCGGGCCTCACCGCGCGCACTCGTCAGGGCTATTACGCGCAACCTGCGCCCCGCAACTAACCCGGGCGCGCCACAAAATTCTCCGCAGAGGATCTCTCGCGCCGCAGGCCCGACATAGTTCGCCTCACGTCGCAGCCCGCCCTCTTCTGCAATTTGACTCTCGCGAATAACGCAAAACGTCAACGGAGCACGATACCTCCCGGTGCGTTCTTCATCACTTAACCGAAACGCATCAAACTTCTCCCGCGTCTATGTGACCCAGCAATCGACCCTGTCATACTCGGGGAAGCTGGCAGTCGAAGCCCGGCGAACCTTCGCCCGAAGGAATCCAACGCATGCTCAACAGCTCGCGCCTCCGCTGCCTGATCCTTGGCACTTTACTTTCCGCCAGCGCGGCATCCGCGCAACAAACCCCGCGACCGGCCCCACCCGCCGCAAATCAAATCCTCCTCGACGTCGTCGTGACCCCAAAATCCGGACCGCCCGTTGGCGATCTCACGCAGCAGGACTTCACTCTGCTGGACAATAAAACGCCTCAGTCCATCACCTCGTTCAAAACCGTCCCTGGCCGCGAGGCTCCGATTGAAGTGCTTCTGGTGATCGATGCGGTCAACGCTACTGCCCGGACGATCGCTCTGGAACGCAGCAATATTGACAAGGTCCTGCGTGCCGAGGGAGGCCGCCTCGCATACCGCCTCGCGATCGCAATTTTCGGGGATAAAGGAACACAAATTCTGGGTGGCGGCTTTTCGACCGACGGAAATGCGATCGCGGCCCAGCTGGATCAAAATGAAATTGGTCTGCGTGATCTCGGACGTTCCGCCGGCTTCAACGGTGCCACCGAACGCTGGCAGCTTTCCCTGAAGACCTTGTCCCAGCTTGTCGCAGGCTTGGCCGCGCGCCCGGGACGTAAGCTCATTCTGTGGGTTTCGCCCGGATGGCCTCTGCTCTCTGGCCCGACCGTGGACCTCGACGCCAAATTGCAATCTATGATGTTCGGACATATTGTGAATCTCTCCACCCAGCTCCGCCAAGCCCGCGTTACCGTTTACAGCGTCGATCCTTTGGGCAACAGCGAGTCTGTCAGCCGCGCCTCGTTCTACCAGGAATTCGTCAAGGGAATCAGCAAGCCCAGCCAGATTGAAGCGGGCGATCTTGGCCTCCCAGTCATCGCCACCCAGACCGGCGGTCTCGCGCTCAACTTCAACAACGATGTCGCTGCTCTGTTGCAGGAATGCATCGCGGATGCGGCGCCGTATTACGAGATCTCGTTCGCCGCTGCCGCAGCCGAGCGCCCCGACGAATACCACCCCCTGGAAGTAAGAATCGCTAGGCCAGGCTTGATCGCCCGTACTCGTCAGGGCTACTACGCACAACCTGCGCCCCGCAACTGAGTAGCTCGCGCAGGGTGCCAGGCGGGCAGGGCGTTACAAGCTTGCGCGTTGGATCCTCCCACAATTGCCGTCCGCCTCCGCAACACTCCCGTCCCAAAACCGAGCATCTCCGCGCATTTAGCGGCAGCAGTTTTCCGCAACTAATTGATACATAAGTCTTTACCTATGCACAGCAAGGAACCATACGTGCCTTGAAACCTGTGAGCCTCGGGGGCTGTTCGGTAGTGGTGTTTAATCTCATTCCCGTTATGGTACAAAAGGCCCCAAGGACGCTCCTCTGTATCCTGGATAGCCAAGGGGTCGAACGAAGATGCTCACACCAGACATGCTCCTCCGCGATTTGAAAGTTGCGCTGCGCTCCCTGGCGCGCACCAAGGGCCTGGCGATCACCGTGATCCTCACGCTCGCCCTGGGCATTGGCGCCAACGCCGCCATTTTCAGCGTCGTCCGTGGCGTGCTCCTCCGCCCGCTCGTCAATCGCGACGAGAATCGCTTGATTTACATCCGCCAGAGCGCCTCCGGCATCGGCGTCGAAAACGAAAGCTTCTCCGTTCCCGAAATTCAGGATATAGAGTCGCGCGTTAAGACCGTGGGCCAGTTCGGCGACTTCTCCACCATCGGCTTCAGCATGGTCGGCCTCGGCGAACCACGCGAAGTCCGCGCCGGCGTCGTGGATGGCTCCTACTTCGATGTTATGGGCTTGCACCCTGTCCTCGGCCGCTTGCTCGATGCGCACGATGACGGTCCCAACGCCGCCGGCGCCGTCGTCCTCACCTACCGCTTCTGGACCAATTCGCTCCACAGCGATCCCTCCGTGCTAGGGAAGACTCTCAAACTCGATACCGGCGATCCCGGCGGCGCGCGCACAGCCACCATCGTCGGCGTCCTCGAACCCTCCGTGCCTTACCCCGCCGAAACCGAACTCATCGCCAACATCGTCACCAGCCCGCACCATCTTTCCGCGACGATGGTCACCGGTCGCGTCCATCGCATGACTGAACTCTTCGGCCGTCTGGCGCCCGGCGCGGATATCAACCAAGCGCGCGCCGAACTGCGCACCGTCTACAGTTCGATGACCTCCCAGCATCCCGAAGCCTATCCGCACGCCGACAACTTCCAGATCAGCGCCGTCTTTCTGCGCGAACAGATCACCTCGCGCGCCAAAACCGTGCTATGGGTGCTGCTCGCGGCTTCCATACTCGTCTTCGTCATCGCCTGCTCCAACGCCGCCAACTTGATTCTCGCGCGCACGGTTCGCCGTGAAGGCGAACTTTCCATCCGCGCCGCTCTCGGCGCCAGCACCGCTTCGCTGCGCCGCACACTTCTCATCGATAGCCTCCTGCTTTGCGGTGCCGGAGCGGCACTCGGCATATTGATCGCGCGGCCAATGGTCGCAATCTTGGCGCGTTACGCTTCGCGCTTTTCCGTCCGCGCGCTCGACCTCACCGTGGATTCCAGCATGCTCTGGGTCGGAGCGCTACTCGCGGTCGTCGCCGCGGTGCTCCTCGCCTTCGTCCCTCGCCTCCCTTCGGCGGAATCCTCCAACGGATTGAGCCTCGCGAGCGGCGGCGTGCGCATCACGGGCAGCACCGGCCGCCGCCTGCGCGTCTTCGCCGTCACGCAAATCGCCGCGTGCTTCATGCTGCTCGCGGGCGCGGGCATGTTGCTCAAGACGCTCCTCGCGCTGCAGACCGTGCACACCGGTTTCGACACGCACAACGTTCTCGCGCTCAACGTTCCGGTCGTTTCCTACGGACGCACACCCGATCAGATCCTCGGTTTCTATAAAGAAGCCATGCGCCAAATTGCAGCTCTTCCGGGAGTGGACCGCGTCGCCGTCGGCACCGCCGTACCCTGGCGCGATAAAGGCATCTTCGGCCCCGGCTTCCAGTTTTCCGCCGAAGGCCATGTGCGCGCCAATGCTGAAGAAGATCCCCACGCGCAATTCCGCACCATATCGCCTGGATTCTTCGCCGCGCTCGGCGTCCCCATCATCGAAGGCCGCGATTTCAACGATTCCGATCGCAAAGACTCCGAGAAAGTCGTCATTGTCAGCCAGAGCGTCGCGCTCCGCATGTTCCCCACCAGCGACGCGCTCAATCAGCACATTATGTGGACTGATCCCGTGATGAAGTTCATTGACGTCAGCACCGAGCCGCGCCGCATCGTCGGCATCGCCGCTGATGTGGACGACGAAAACGTCGTCCCCGGCGCCGCGCTCACCGTCTATCACCCGCTGGACCAGGAAATCGGCGGCGGCCGCTTGTTCGTGCACACCCACAGCAATCCCTACGCGCTGGTAACTCCGATCACGCACATCATCCGGGATCTGTCGGTGGATCAGCCGGTAGAGAAAGCCGCCACGTTGGATGACGTCCGCGCCGAAGTGCTCACCCCAGATCGTCTGAACGCACTGGTATTCGGCGGCTTCGCTGCAGTCGCTCTAGCGATTGCGGTAATTGGCGTAGCAGGTGTGCTGGTCTTTTCCGTGAGCGGCCGCACGCGCGAGTTCGGCATCCGCCTCGCATTAGGCGCGCAACCACGCAACCTCCTCGCGAGCGTGATCGCGCAAGGCGCAGTGATTGCCGTAGTCGGCATCGTAGCAGGTTCCGTATTCGGCTATCTCCTCGCTCGGCTCGCCAACAGTTACGTCGTGGACATGCGCATGCCCGACGCAGTGCCAGTACTAGCCTCCGCCGCCGTCCTGCTCTCCGCTGCGGTAGTAGCATCCGTGCTGCCCGCAGCCCGCGCCGCCCGCATAGACGTGATGGACGCCCTGCGCTCCGAATAAGCGCTGTTGAATTTGCATCTGAATTTGTAGCGGCCGCCTGCGCTTTCGGCCGGCGCCTTTGAATTTATGGTCGCTCGTGCCGCCAACTTGCTCGTCGCAAGGGGGTTTAGACGCAACACACCAACCTAAAATCCAAACAAAACAAGAACCTCCCAATCGCCACAAGCACTATCCCCTTGACATTGAAATATTTTAGAATTAAGTACTCAACTCGCTGCTCGGCCCTTGTCAAACAGACCAGCAAAGGCCGATGATTGTCTCGCGGCGTGAAACACGGAGGAAGCATTGAATCGTTTGCGTAACCTCGTAAGTCAGAGCTATATCTTTCCACGATCGTTTGGTAGCAAGCTGGCCCGCTACTTCGAGCCTGGCAATCTGGCGACCATCGCCTTCGTGGCGTTCGTCTACTTCGTCGTCGGGAAAATCGGTCTGCGGCCCGCCACGCCGAACGATTCCGTAACCGCGATCTGGCTTCCCGCGGGGATTTCCTTGGCGGCTTTGCTCTTACGAGGATATCGAGTATGGCCGGGCGCCTTTCTCGGTACTTTTTTCCTCAGCGTTGCGATCATCGGGTCAATTTCGATTTCGTTGTTGCTTGCGGTTGGCAATATTTTGACGGTGCTCCTGGCAACTTATCTCGTCAACAGATATGCCCACGGCAAGAGCGCCTTCTTTAAAGCGCCTGACGCTTTGCGCTTTATTTTCTTTGGCGCAATGCTGGCGCCGGCGCTGTGCGCCACCCAGGGAGTCAGTTTTCTCTGCCTAGGTGGTTTTGCCAAGCTCACTGACCTTCCGGCGCTCTGGTTCGTTTGGTGGGTTGGGGACATGTTGGGCGTACTTTTTGTCACCCCGTTTCTGGTGCTCTTGCTGGGGCACAAACATCGTTTCTTTGGTCTGGCGGAACCCCTGGAAATTACAGCTCTAATTGCAGGTCTTAGTGTTATGTGCGTGCTGAATTTCGGCCACCAGCCGATCTCCTGGATACCGGCAAACGGACTACTGCTGATGTGTGCCCCGTTCTTGGTTTGGTCAGCTCTCCGCTTTTGCCCACTCGAAGCGGCCGGTGCAACGCTGGTCATGGGCGGATTTGCAATGTGGGGTTCGCTGCACGGATTGGGGCCGTTTGAGAACGCCGCCGGCCTGCCGCTGTTCGTCGGTGGTTTTATGGCCATAGGCACTGCTTCCACCTTGACGGTCGCCGCAGCCTGCGCCGAACAGAAAAGCGCAACAAAAGACGTGTTGGGCATGTATTGTGTTCTTAAGGACGTAAAAGAAGGCGAAATTCGCATGCTTCAAGATACTGTGGAGGCGCTTCAGATGGAGTTGGCAAGGAAGAGCGCCCGTCGAACAAGCGACTCGTCTCCTGAGGCTATGCCCTAATGGTGTTCCTGTAAACTTTGATGGTCGCATTCCTTGAATCCTGATTAACGAAACGCGCGTCATTCTCAATGCCGGCGACTTCGGCTTGCCGCCATTTTCGGCGGTAGGCAGTACGCCAAAAAGGTGCCTCAAATGATCATCGGTGAAAGGTTGCGCACTTTGCGTGAGCAAAAGAATCTATCGCAGGGCGATATTGAGAAGCGCACCGGATTGCTCCGCTGCTATATTTCGCGCGTCGAAAACGGCCACACCGTTCCCGCCGTCGAAACTCTGGAGAAAATGGCGCGCGCTCTGGAAGTCCCTCTTTATCAGCTCTTCTACGATGGTGAGGAACCTCCCAAGCTCCCGGAGTTCGCCTTGCGTAAGAAGGGCGAAGATCTCCCCTGGGGCAGCTCCGGCAAGGACGCTCGCATCCTTAGCAACTTTCGCAGGCTTCTGCAGCGGATCACCGAAAATGATCGCAAGCTCCTCGCCTTCATAGCCCAGAAAATGGTCCGCCAAACCACCGTCCGCACGAAAACGTAGCCAGTACTCTTTCATCCCATCGGTCGTAAAACCACCGAGGAATCTAATCGACGCCCAGGCGATTAGAAACGGCCGCAAATGAAGGAAAACGAAAAACCGCACTCAATTCTAATCGACTGTCTTTTGCCCGTCTTGGCCTCCCCGCCGCAGGCGCCTCACAATCACCACGCTTGCCACTGCGAAATTTCTGGTACAGAATTCCGATGCCCATGAAAAATGCCGAAGTGCAAAAAGAGGTGCAAAAAACCGGCGACGCCCGCCCCACCGTCGTGAGCATCAACAAGTCGCGCGCCAATTCCGGCGAGGATTCGCTCGGCCTCACCATCGAGGAGCGCCTGACCGCCGGCAGAGCTTTGCGCGCGCGCGTGCCGCGGACTTCTCACGCGAAGTGGACGCCGTCGCCCGATCGCCCTGAGCCGGTGGCGTTGCTCAAGGAATCCAATCGCGGACGTTTGTCCGAGCTTCTGCCGATTCGCTACGGACGCATGCGCGTCTCGCCCTTCGCTTTCTTCCGCGGCGCGGCAGCTCTGATGGCGTGGGATCTTGCGGCGACTCCCGTGACGAAAATCCGCGTGCAGGCTTGCGGCGATTGCCACCTGCTGAATTTCGGCGGCTACGGATCTCCCGAGCGCCGGCTCGTTTTTGACATAAACGATTTCGACGAGACTCTTCCCGCGCCGTGGGAGTGGGACGTGAAGCGCCTCGCTGCGAGCGTCGTGTTGGCAGGCCGGCAAAAAGGAATAAAAGAACGGCGTTGCGCCGATGCGGCGCGCGCGGTCGTGGCTTCCTATCGCGCGCACATGCGCGAATATGCACGCATGCCCTACCTGGAGGCATGGTATTCGCACATTGACGTGGAACTTTTTATCGAGAAAGCGAAAACCGCGCGCGACCGCAAGTATTGGAAGAAAGTGGAGCACGCGGCGAAGATGCAGACGGCTGAATACATCCTGCCGAAAATTACCGAGGTTTCGAAAGGCAAGCGGCGCATCATTGATCACCCTCCCCTGGTTTATCATCCGCGCGATATCGCCAGAATTGACGAGCACGTCCGCGCTTTGTTTCACCGCTATCGCATGACGCTGCCCGAAGAACGTCGCGTGATTCTGGACCGCTATCACATCGTGGATATCGCACGAAAAGTGGTGGGAGTGGGCAGTGTGGGCACGCGCTGCGACGTCGCGCTGCTGATGGCCGGAAAAGATGATGCGCTGGTGCTGCAGCTGAAAGAAGCGCTGCCCTCTGTGCTGGAAGGGTACGCGGGCAAGAGCCATTTTCCGAATCACGGCGAACGCGTGGTTACCGGCCAGCGCATGTTGCAAGCGGCGAGTGACGTGTTCCTGGGCTGGACGCGCGCCGACGACGGACGTGATTATTATTTTCGCCAGCTGCGCGACATGAAAATGAAATTCGATCTGGAGAGTATGACGAAATCGGAATGGCTGGAGTACGTGCAGATTTGCGGACGGACTCTGGCGCGCGCGCATGCGCGGACCGGCGACGCGGCGCGCATCGGCGGTTACATGGGCAAGAACGCCACGTTCGACGACGCGATCGGCGAATTTGCGGTGACGTACGCGAACCAGACCGAGCGGGACCACGCCTCGCTGCTGAAAGCGATTCGCGCAGGTCGGGTGCGTGCGGCGGAAACCTCCGCGGCGTAATTCACAAATCGAGCGGCAGCGGATTTTTTCCCGTGATCAGCCGCGCGGAACGGCTGAAAGTTAAATATAACCACGCCCACTGCAACATCACCAGCACGCGATTTTGAAATTGTATGATGTAAAGCAAGTGTACGAAAACCCAAATCAGCCAAGCAGGCCAACCTGAAAGCCGCACCCAATTTAAATCTGCAACCGCCGCGCCGCGCCCGATAGTCGCGAGATTTCCTTTGTCAAAATAATGAAATGGCGGAAGTTTTTGGTCGCGGAGGCGCGCGCGAATTAATTTCGCGACGTAGTTGCCCTGCTGAATCGCAGGTTGCGCTACGCCCGGTAGCGGCTGGCCCGTCTGGTGGCTGCAATTCGAAAGATCGCCGATCACAAAAATCTCCGGATGCCCGGTGATGCTCATGTCCGGTTCCACAATCACGCGGCACGCGCGATCCAGTTTTGCTCCGGCTTCCTTGGAAAGAATCACGCCGAGCGGCGAAGCGAGAACGCCCGCGGCCCACAGCACCGTGCGCGTGGGAATAATTTCGTCGTGATCGCCACAACGAATCGTGACGCCGTCCGCCCGAATGTCCGTGACCATCGCTCCGGTTCTTACCGTCACGCCCAGTCGCTCCAGCATTTTTCGCGCGGCTTCGGAAAGTTTCGGTGGATACGATGGCAGCGCGCGGTCCGTGCCTTCCACCAGGATGATGCGAGTTTGCGACGGGTCGATGGCACGGAAATCGTGGCGCAGCGTGTCGTGCGCAATTTCGCCGAGCGCGCCGGCGAGTTCCGCGCCGGTGGGACCGGCACCAACGATCACGAACGTCATCCACGCGCGCAACTTCTCGGGATCGCGTTCTCGCTCGGCGGCCTCGAACGCGAGAAGGATGCGGCCGCGCATGGCGGTCGCGTCGTCAAGATTTTTCAGTCCTGGCGCGAATTGCTCCCATTCGTCGTGGCCAAAATACGAATGCGTAGCGCCGGTGGCGACGATCAGGGTGTCGTAGTCGAGCGCGCCATCGCTGAGGATGACGCGTCGATTCGCCGCGTCAATGTGGACGGCTTCGCCCAGCAGCACCTGCGTGTTTTTTTGCTTGCGCAGCACTTGGCGCAGCGGGCCGGCGACGTTCGCGGGAGAAAGCGAGCCGGTCGCGACCTGGTAAAGCAGTGGCTGGAAAAGATGATAGTTGCAGCGGTCAACCAGTGTCACCCGGACGGGGGCACTTTTCAGAGCCTGCGCGGCCGTGAGACCGCCGAAACCGCCACCAAGGATCACGACTTTGTGAGGTGCAGCCATGCGTCAGCGAGCTCCCCAGCGAGCGCGAAAAAAGATCGCGATTCGCCGCAATGCTTCCACCCCATCAGATGCGCGGGCGTGCCTGGAGGAGGCAGGATTGAAATGCTCGTCCACCCTGCGCGCGAGGTTCAGACAGCGCCATGAAACAAGTGGAAAAGCGCCGACGCAGCCGTCGTTGCACCATGGGGGCTGCATCCGAGATAGACTGAACGGCGCGGGAGGAGTGGAACGCCTGGCATGAAATTGCGACTGTGGAAGGCTGCGACGTCTTTGGCGCTGATCGTGGTAGTTGCGCTGGGAGCGCGAGTGGCGTTTGCGTGGAATCAGGAACACAAGATGCGCGCTGATCTGGTGGGCCTGGTGCCGTTCTTGAATGAGACTGGGAACATCGCTTATTCGCTGGCGGCCGGGCACGGATTTAGCTCGCCGTATTGGCAGGAGACGGGGCCAACGGCTTGGTTGACGCCAGTTTATCCGGCACTGGTCGCGGTGATCTTCAAGATATTCGGGATTCACACAGCGCACTCATTTTTCGCAATCGTATTTTTGAACATTTTGTTTTCCGCGGCGACTTGCGTGCCGCTGTTTTATATCGGCAAACGCGTGGGCGGCCTGGGCGTGGGGAGCGGCGTGGCGTGGCTGTGGGCGATGTTTCCCAATGCGGTGATTATTCCTTACGAATGGGTTTGGGACACGTCGCTCACGGCATTGCTGATGGCGACGATCTTGTGGGCGACGCTTGAACTTGCGGAAACGCAGAGCATCGGCGCCTGGTGCGGCTACGGATTGCTCTGGGGATTCGCTTTGATGACGAATCCCTCGCTAGGGAGTGTGTTGCCCGTACTGCTGGGTTGGGATGTCTATCGGACATGGCAGCAAGGAAGTTTGCAACTGAGCCGTCCGCTGCTGGCGTGTGGCATCGCCGTGCTGTGCTGCATGCCGTGGACGGCACGAAATTATTTAGCGTTCCACAGATTCATTCCACTGCGTTCCAACTTCGCTTTTGAATTGTGGCTGGGAAACAACGAACAATTCGACGTGCAATCGCAGATTGTGCCGGCGGCGGATCCAGAGCGGTTTGAAATCCGAAAGTATGTTCACATGGGCGAGACGGCCTTCATGCAGGACAAGTGGCAGAGGGCGACTGCTTTCATCAAGACGCATCCAGGGTTGGAAATCATCCTTTTCGAGCGGCGATTTGTGGCGACCTGGACCGGAATGGAAAAACCAATCGAAGGGTTTAGGGATGCGGATTCGCCACTGGTGCGGCTGGTGTTGATCAGCAACACGCTCGCGGCGATCGGCGCGTTGTGCGGTATTGTGGCGCTATTGCAGTCGCGGAATATTTACGCCTTTCCGCTCGCGGGCGTGGTGATTGTGTATCCCTTGATTTACTACGTGACACACGCTTCGCTGCGCTACCGGCACCCGATTGATCCGGTGATGCTGTTGCTCGCAGTGATTGCAGTCGCGGCGGTGTTTCAGAAGCGCCGCGGCCCCGCCGCAGTGGATTCGCTGCCCTCCTGACACGATTTGGTACAGCTTTTCCCACCCGGAATTCTTTACGAATTCCTTACGCCGCGCTTACAGATTCCTGAGGGGCGGTGCGTATCGTAGAACCTTCCACCCGGCGAGGCATCAAAGGGATGGGCGCGCATGAGCGGTGCAGGTGTGCGCCAGGCTGGATCGGCCGGAAAGGTTTTCGGAGCCGCGCTGCGGCCTGTTTTCCCGCAGCAGAACCGGCAGGCGCGTTGAAGGATTAGTTTGATGGCAATCGTTGTTTTTTTGGTGGTAGCGGCGGCGTGCGTGTTTTTCTTGTACGCGCTGGTGCAGTTCTGGCTGGAAGAAAAGCGCCTGCGGCGCAGGAGAGAAACACCTCTGGGATTTCCGGTGATTTCTTCCGGACAAATCGTAATGCCACCGGAGCAGCCGCGGCAAGAGCAGCGCAAAGATTCGGCAAATCAGAAAACGCACAACTAGAAAAGGAGAGGATTTTCATGTTGAAGACGTTGACGAAGCACAAGATGGCGCGCGGATGGCACGGACCAGCCGCCGCAATGCTGTGTATCATGCTGTTCCCGTGTTTGGTGTGGGCGCAGGACAATGCGCAACAGACGCAGCCTAGCAACGTGCCAAGCTCGGACAACAAGACAAAAACGGCGGCAGAAGATGTGACCGCCCAGGGTACAACTGACGCACCGCCGGTGGTTTCGAGCGATGCGGACAGCGCAACTGCCGGCGCAGATCAGAGTGGAAGCAGTTCAGCGCAGACGGCATCCGCCGCTTCGCCGCAGCAAAACGCGTCTTCACAGGCGAGTACCCAACAAACTGCGGCGCAGAATACGGCACCGGACCACGTGCTGGAGGGAAATTTCTTCCAACGGCTGGCGCAGTTCTACCAGCAGGATTGGGCCGGCACAAATCCTGCGGGACCCACGATAAAGAAGCGCGGGCTCCCGGCGCCGTTAGATTCGCCTCCGTTCCCGTCATCGGACTGGATATACGGAGGCGCACCCGACATCGGGGCTCCGGATGGCAACACTTATCCTCTAATGAGCGCACTCCACCTAGAGAACAGCCGCATAAAAGTTTACGGATGGGTTGCGGCCAGCATAAATTTCAGCACTTCGGCCCAGAACAATTTCCCAGTGTCTTATGACATTTTTCCGGACAAGATCGAACTGAATCAGGCGGTCGTTTACGTCGAGCGTCTGCCCGACACCGTGCAAACCGATCACTTCGACTGGGGCTTCCATCTCACTGCGTTCGAAGGCATCGACTATCGTTTCACGACGGCGAAGGGATACTTCAGCCAGCAACTTTTGGCTTCTAACAAGCAGTATGGCTTCGATCCCGTCCTCGAGTATCTTGACCTCTATTTCCCCGTGAAAGACGGCCTTAACATCCGCATCGGGCGCTTTCTTTCAGTTCCTGGGATCGAAGCGCAATTGGCGCCAAACAATTACAACATGACGCACTCGTTGCTCTACACCATCGACCCCTTTACCGACACCGGGATCTACGCCGCGCTGAAGCTGAACCCACAATGGATGATTCAGGTTGGCGTGTCGTGCAGTCACGATGTTGCGTGCTGGACCTCGGACGCTACACCTTCGGCAATTTTTTGCCTCAATTATTCCACGGCGAGCAACAACGATAATTTCTACGGTTGTGCGAACGGCATAAATAGCGGCAAGTACGCCTACAACAACCTGCAGGACTATGACTTCACCTGGTATCACAAGTTCAACAGCAAATGGCATATGGCGACCGAGACTTGGTACATGTACGAGCGCGATGTGCCGAACGTCGCCGGGAATGTGGCCAATCCGGTCCCGACCGAACTCGGCGCGAATGGGGCATTTTGCAAGGCTGGCGAGTTGCGCTGCACCGCGCCCGAGTATGCGGTCGTCAACTATGTGAATCGCTATATCAATCCAAAGTTCTTCATTGGATTTCGGTCTGACTTCCTGGACGACAAGAAGGGTCAGCGAACCGGGTTCGCTACGAAATATACGGAAAACACGCTGTATGCCACTAAATATATCGGCAGCACGGTGATGATCCGCCCCGAACTCCGCTTCGATCACTCGTGGGATCTGGCCGCATACAACGGTGGAAAGGCCAGAAACCAGCTCTTCTTCGGCTTGGACTTGATCTACAAGTTTTGAGGTCCCCGACGAGACGGGCAGCTTTGGTTAGCGACAATGACAAACGGTGCGAGGCGTTCTTGCTTGTTGACGATTGTGGCGCACCGTTTCTTGCTGCAGTAAGGAGTGAACAGCGATGGTGGATGTAATTTTCGTGGTGGTGACGATATGTTTTTTTGCGGTGGCACTAGCGTATGTGCGTGGGTGCGACCGCTTGAAGTAACTGGAGCGACAGAATGTTCGGCAACATTTTTCTCCTGGTGGTATGCGTTTTGATTCTAGGGTACCTGCTGGCGGCCTTGCTTTGGCCGGAGAGGTTCTAACTGATGACGGGCAATGGCTGGCTGCAAATATTTTTGTTGTTGCTGGTGACGTTCGCGGTCGCAAAGCCGGCCGGTCTTTTCATGGCGCGAGTGTTCGCGCGTGAAAAGACGTGGCTGGACCCTTTGCTGCGACCGTGCGAGCGGCTGCTGTACAAACTGACCGGCGTGGACGAAAAAAGAGAAATGCGCTGGACGGAATATGCGATCGCGATGCTGCTGTTCAGCGGCGTTTCGATGACCCTGCTGTATGTGATTGAGCGCGCACAACAATGGCTGCCCTGGAATCCAGAGAAACTTGCGGCGGTGCCGACGGATCTGGCATTCAACACCGCGGCATCGTTCACGACGAATACGAACTGGCAGGCTTATACCCCGGAAGTCACGATGACGTATTTCACGCAGATGGCGGGGCTGGCCTATCACAATTTCACTTCGGCGGCAGTGGGGATTGCGATGGCTGTGGCGCTGATTCGAGGAATTGCGCGGCGCGAGCAGGAAACCATTGGCAATTTCTGGGTGGACCTGACGCGGACGATTTTGTGGGTGCTGCTGCCGGTGTGTTTGGTGGTTGCGATGATCTTTGTATCGCAAGGCATGATTCAAAATCTGCGGCCATATGCCAAAACGCAATTGGTGGACGCACAAACGGTGACGACGACTGGCACGGACGGCAAGACGACCACGCAGGTGGTGAATGAACAAAAGATACCGCAAGGTCCGGTGGCGTCGCAGGAAGCCATCAAGATTTTCGGAACAAACGGGGGCGGCTTTTTCTACGCGAACAGCTCACATCCTTATGAAAATCCCACGCCACTGACGAATTTTCTGCAGATGGTATTGATTTTTGCGATTCCTTCGGGGCTGACCTACACGCTGGGGCGAATGACGGGGTCACAGCGGCACGGTTGGGCGGTATGGGGCGCGATGGCGGTACTTTTTCTTGCAGGCGTGGTTTCAGCGTACAGCGCGGAGGCGCGGGGGAATCCTCTGTTGCACGGCATGGACCAAAAAGTGAGCGCGACACAATCCGGCGGCAACATGGAAGGAAAAGAAGTGCGGTTCGGCATCGCGAATACGGCGCTGTACGCTACGGTGACCACCGATGCGAGCTGCGGCGCGGTGAACGGGATGCACGATTCGTTTACGCCGCTGGGCGGAATGATTCCACTGATTAACATTATGTTAGGTGAGGTGGTTTTCGGCGGCGTGGGCTCGGGACTGTACGGAATGATCGTGTTCGTGATTCTTTCCGTGTTTATAGCGGGGCTGATGGTGGGAAGGACGCCGGAATACCTGGGGAAAAAGATCGAGGCTTACGACGTGAAGATGGCGATGCTTTCGGTGCTGATTTTTCCGCTGGTGATTTTGACGTTTACGGCGATTTCCGTGGTCGCGAAATCGTTTGGGACGCCCTCGATTTCAAACCCGGGACCGCATGGGCTTTCGCAGATTTTGTATGCGTACACTTCGGCTACGGGAAATAACGGTTCGGCGTTCGGCGGGTTTAACGGGAACACGCTTTGGTACAACACGACGATCGGATTCGCGACTTTGTTCGGGCGCTTTTTCGCGGTGATTCCGATTCTGGCGATTGCGGGAAGCCTGGCGCGGAAGAAATACGTGCCGGAATCGGCCGGGACTTTTCCTGTGACGACGCCGCTCTTCACGGTGCTGCTGGTTTCCGTGGTGCTGATCGTCAGCGCGTTGACATTTTTCCCGGCGTTGAGCCTAGGACCGATTCTGGAACATTTGATGATGCACGCGGGAAAGGTGTTTTAAGGACTTATGGCCACCAAAACAAGCAGCAAGGAAAAATCGCGCTGGGGACAGGAAATTGTGGTGCAGGCGGTGTGGGATTCCTTTGTAAAACTGAATCCCAAGACGCTGGCGGCGAATCCGGTGATGTTCGTGGTCGAAGTGGGCGCGACGCTCACATCCATTGACTTGGTGCGCGGTGTGGTGCAGCACTCGCATGGATTTGGGTTTTCGCTGCAGATCACTTTGTGGCTGTGGTTCACGGTGCTGTTTGCGAATTTCGCGGAGGCGATGGCGGAAGGGCGCGGGAAGGCGCAGGCCGAAGCGTTGCGCAAATCGCGCGCGGATACTATGGCGCGCCGGCTGAAACAGGACGGCAGCATCGAATCGGTGCCAGGATCGCAATTGCGGGCGGGCGATTTGGTGATGGTTACTGCGGGGGAATTCGTGCCGGGGGATGGAGAAGTGATCGAGGGCGTTGCTTCGGTGGACGAATCCGCGATTACTGGGGAATCGGCGCCGGTGATTCGGGAATGCGGCGGCGACCGGTCGGCGGTAACGGGTGGGACGCGCGTGCTTTCCGATGAGATCAAGGTGCGGATCACTTCGAATCCGGGCGAAACTTTTTTGGACCGGATGATCAAGCTGGTGGAGGGCGCTTCGCGGCAGAAGACGCCGAATGAAATCGCGTTGAACATTTTGCTCGCCGGCTTGACGATCATATTTTTGCTGGCGGTGGTTTCGTTGCAGCCGATGGCGATTTATTCGGGCGCGCCGCAATCGGTATTTGTGCTCGTGGCGTTGCTGGTGTGTCTGATTCCGACAACGATTGGCGGATTGCTTTCGGCGATTGGGATTGCGGGAATGGATCGCGTGCTGCAGAAAAATGTGCTGGCGATGTCTGGCCGGGCGGTGGAAGCCGCGGGCGATGTGGATACTTTGCTGCTGGATAAGACCGGGACGATTACTTTGGGGAACCGGTTCGCGACGGAATTTATTCCGGCACCGGGCGTTAGCGAGAGTGAATTAGCCGATGCGGCGCAACTGGCTTCGCTGGCGGATGAGACGCCGGAAGGCCGTTCGATTGTGGTGCTGGCGAAAGATAAGTACGGATTGCGCGGGCGGGAATTAGGATCGGTGGCGGCGACGTTCATTCCATTTTCGGCGGTGACGCGAATGTCTGGCGTGGATATGGACGGGCGAAAGATTCGCAAGGGCGCGCGGGATGCGATCGTGAAATATATCAAGGAGGCGGGTGGGACGGTGCCGCACGAGACGATGGAGGCGGTGGACCGCATTTCGAATTCTGGCGGGACGCCCTTGCTGGTGGCGGAGGACGCGCGGGCGCTGGGCGTGATTCATTTGAAGGATATTGTGAAGGGCGGCATGCGCGAAAGGTTTGAACACTTGCGCGTGATGGGGATTCGCACAGTGATGATTACGGGCGACAACCCATTGACCGCGGCGGCGATCGCGCGCGAGGCGGGCGTGGATGATTTTCTGGCGGAAGCGCGGCCGGAGGACAAGCTGGCTTTGATTCGCCGTGAGCAGGCCAAGGGCAAACTGGTGGCGATGACAGGCGACGGGACCAATGACGCGCCGGCATTGGCGCAGGCGGACGTGGGGCTCGCGATGAACGCGGGAACGCAGGCGGCAAAAGAAGCCGGGAACATGGTGGATCTGGATTCGAATCCGACGAAATTGATTGAGGTGGTGGAAATCGGGAAACAATTGCTGATTACACGCGGGGCGTTGACAACTTTTTCGGTGGCGAATGACGTGGCTAAGTATTTCGCGATTATTCCGGCGATGTTCGCGGCGGCATTTCCGGAGCTGGAGGTGTTGAACGTGATGGGGCTGAAGAATCCGCAGTCTGCGATTCTTTCCGCGGTAATTTTCAACGCGCTGATAATTATTGCGCTAGTGCCGCTGGCTTTGCGCGGCGTGAAATACCGGCCGCTGGGCGCGGAGGCGTTGCTGCGGCGGAATTTGCTGGTGTATGGGCTGGGCGGAATCATCGCGCCGTTCATCGGGATCAAAATAATCGATGTGATTATCACGCACGTGGGATTGGCTTAGGGGCGCTTAACTTATGAAAAGAAACTTGCTGATTTCGATTTGGATGACGCTGGCGACGACTGTGCTGCTGGGGATTTTGTATCCGCTGGCAGTGACTCTGCTGGCGCAATGGGCTTTTCCGCGGCAGGCGAACGGAGAAATCATTCACTTGGGCGGGAAGATGGTGGGATCGAGCCTGATTGGCCAGCCTTTTACTTCGGCGGGATATTTTCATTCGCGGCCTTCGGCGGCGGGGGCTGCTGGATACGATCCGGATGCGTCCAGTGGAGGAGCGTCAAATTTGGGGCCGACGAATGCGGCGTTGATTACGCGCGTGAATGGCGACGTGCAGAAGTTGCAGGCGGAAAATCCGGGAGCGCGGGTTCCTGTGGATTTGGTTACTGCTTCGGGCTCCGGCTTGGACCCGCATATTTCGCCGGCGGCGGCGGAATTTCAGATTGCGCGGGTGGCGCGGGAGCGGGGGATGAGTGAGGGGGACCTTCGGGCTTTGCTGGCGCAGCATACGGAGGGGCGACAGTTTGGATTCCTCGGAGAGCCTCGGGTGAATGTGCTGGAATTGAATTTGGAGTTGGATGCGGCGCATCCTTTGCATTAAAGGTTGACGTGATCAAACAGCGGGACGGAAAAGGTTGTTGACAGGGTGCCAAGCCGGGGCGCAGCAAGCGGCGCCCCTACCGAGTAACGGCGTGCGCGCCAGCCTGCCGAACTACTTTACTTTTCGGTGCGGTGCGTGCGGGATTTTGGTTTGGGCGGGTCGAAGCGATAGCCGATCCAGGGTTCGGTGTGGATGTAGCGCGGATGGCGCGGGTCGGGTTCGATTTTGCGGCGCAGTTGATTGATGAAGACGCGCAGGTATTCGGTTTCCTCTCCGTAGTCGGGTCCCCAGACGGCTTGCAGGAGCCGGCGGTGGGCTTGCGCCTTGCCTGAATTGGAGACGAGCTGGCGCAGGAGTTCAAATTCCTTGGGCGTCAGGCGGACGGGCTTTTCCTGCACCGTGACGGTGCGTTTTTCGAAATCAATTTTCAGATCATCGGAAACGAAGGGCGGAGTTGCGTCGCCTGGCGCGGCGCGGCGGAGCGCGGCGCGAATGCGGGCCATGAGTTCTTCGACGCCGAAAGGTTTGACGACGTAATCGTCGGCACCGGCGTCGAGAGCCTGGACCTTGTCGCGTTCGGTATTACGCACGGTGAGCATGATGATGGGCGCATCGCAGGTGGTGCGGATTTCGCGGCAGGTTTCGAGACCGGAAATCCCCGGCAAATTCACATCGAGAAGAATGAGATCGGGACGCATCCCGCGGACTTTTTCGAGAGCTTCTTCGCCGCTGCGCACTTCGACGACCGAGTAGCCCTGCGACGCGAGAGTGGTGAGCATCACGCGGCGGATCTGCGGTTCATCATCCACAACGAGAATGGTGGCGGCGTTCATCAGTCTCTGGTCCGGCCGCGTTCGGTGGGCAGCGTGAACGAAAAAACGGAGCCTTGGCCGCGCTGGCTGGTGAGGGTCATGGTGCCGCCATGGGCTTCGATAATGGCTTTGGCGATGGGCAGGCCCATGCCAGTGCCCTGCACCAGGTAGCGTTGATCCTTACCGCGATAAAATTTTTCGAAGATGAGGCTTTGCTCGAGGTCGTCAATGCCGGCGCCGCGATCAGCAACGCTGGTGACGACGAAATCGCCGGCCAGTTCCGCGGTGACGGTGATGGGTTGGGCCGCGGGCGAATACTGATTGGCGTTTTCGAGCAGATGGACCAAGGCTTCGCGGGCGCGCGAAATATCCACGCGGACGCGAGGCAGGCCGGGCTGGACGTTCACGTTCACAAGGCGATCGCCCAGTGTGACGCGGCATTTGCTGAGCGCGGCGGCGATGACGTCGTCAATGGGGCGCGGTTCGAGCTCGAGCTCGACTTCGCCGGCATCCAGGCGCGCCATTTCGCCGGCTTCGCCGACGAGCCGATTCAGGCGATCGGTTTCCTCGTTGATGATGGTGAGAAGTTCCTGGCGCTGGCGGTCGGTGACGCTGGCGTTGGAGAGCAGATTCGTCACGGATGCTTTGATGGATGTGAGCGGGGTACGCAGCGCGTGCGTGACGGAATCGAGGAGCGCGGTGCGCAGGCGCTCGCCTTCGCGCGCAGCTTCGGTCAAGCCGAGCTGCTCGATAGCGCGGGCGCGTTCGATGGCGACGGCGACGAGCGTGCCGACGGCTTCCAGAGTCTGGCGCGAGAGCATGGAGCCGGAAATACCGAGGCTGCCGATGGAACGTCCGCCGAGACGCACCGGGACGAAGCAGAGGCTATTGGGAACGTCCACGACCGGCTCTTCGCGCAGAACAACGGTGTTCAGGGTTTCGAGATCGAGTTTTGCGACGACCGGTCCGGAGCGGTAGATTTTTTGTTTCTCGGCGAGGAGTAGTGCGGCCGCGCCGACTTCGAAGATGTCCACGATCTGCGAGGGAATGCGGTTGAGCAGTTGGATCACGTTGCCCGATTCGAGCAAGCCCTGGCTGAAGGCGTAAAGTTTTTCGATTTCGCGGCGACGTTGCGAGGCGTCCTCGGCTTTCTGGCGGGCGCGGGTGGAAAGATGGCTGGCCAGCACGGAGACGACCAGAAAGGCGAACAGCGCGACCCAATTCTGCGGGTCGGCGACCGTGAAGCGGCCCACGGGCGGCAGAAAATAATAATTGAACGCCAGCATTGCCACTACCGACATGAAGACGGAAACGGCGATGCCCCATACGGTGGAAACGGCTAGAATGGCGAGCAGAAAAGTGAGCGCTACAGTGGTGGGGTTGACGATCAGAATGTGGCGGTACACAAGGGAAATACCCAACACCAGAGCGAAAGCGGCCAGAAATCGCAGGAACCGAGTGAACCAGTGCACGCGCACGCTGCCATTCTAACGTAGCTTTCACAGCGTTCGTAGAAGAGAATACATCGATGCCAAAGACCCCCGAGCAGTGGCTGGCCACGGCGAACCCGGCCGAAAAAACAAAAGGCGCGCTGAAATTATTTCTGGGATATGCGCCGGGCGTGGGCAAGACGTTCAGCATGTTAAGCGAGGCGATTCGAAGGCACAGCCGTGGCGAAGACGTGGTGATCGGAGTGGTGGAAACGCACGGGCGAAAAGGCATCGCGGAACTTTCGTCGCAGTTGGAGACCATCCCACGACGAATGATTGATTATAAGGGTACGCTCTTCGCAGAGCTGGATCTGGACGGGATTCTCGAGCGGAAGCCGCGGGTGGTGCTGGTGGACGAGCTGGCGCATACCAACATTCCGGGCTCCCGGCATCGCAAGCGCTACGAGGACGTGCTGGAACTGCTGGACGCCAACATTGATGTGATCTCGACGGTAAACATCCAGCATATCGAAAGCATCGCGCCGACGGTGCGCGCGATTACCGGAGTGGCGGTGCGCGAGACGGTGCCAGACTGGGTGCTGCAGGTGTCCGATGAAACGGTGATGGTCGACCTGACGCCGGAGGCGCTGCAGAATCGGATGCGGCGCGGAGACGTTTACGGAAAAGAAAAAGTGGAGCAGGCGCTGAAGAATTTTTTCCGGCGCGGCAATTTGATCGCGTTGCGGGAGCTGGCGTTGCGGCAGGTGGCGGAACAGGTGGACCGCAGCTTGGAATCCTACATGGTGGAGAAGGATATACAGGAAGCGTGGGCGGTGCGCGAGCGGCTGGCGGTGTGCATCAGCGAAAATCCGAAGGCGCAATATCTGGTGGCGCGGGCGGCGAGGATGGCGCGAAGAATGGACGCGGAGCTCTACGCGGTGCACGTGGATTTGGATAGTGAAAGCGAGCAGGAGGAATCGAAATCGCTGGCGGCTAATTTGCAATTTGCGGAAAATTTGGGAGCGAAGCCGGTGCGCTTGAAGGGGCACCATGTGGCGGAGGCAATGGCGCAGTTTGTGCGGGAAAAACATATTACACACGTGATTTTTGGGCGGTCGGCTACCGAGGGATGGCGGAAGCTTCTGTACATGAACGCGATTAATAAGTTTTTGAATGATGCGCCGGCGGTGGATGTGCATATTGTTACGCAGGATGCGGAGTGAGGGCGCGTCACAAGATTCGATTGCGCTAGATTTGGAATCGATCGGTTTGGGAAAAAGGCAGTGGCTAGAAGCCATCTCATAAATACCTCAGGAGGATGGCAGCGCACGCGAGTTGCACCATCCCGAGGAAATTTTCCGGGTGGTACTCCCAGCGAGTGACGAT